>Ga0315298_1002715_pt1 | contig 29358 bp, 33 predicted proteins | sample WHS_1_MG_FD_203077 | JGI IMG/M metagenome (GOLD analysis project Ga0315298, IMG submission 203077) | Extremophilic microbial mat communities from Washburn Hot Springs, YNP, Wyoming, USA - WHS_1_MG | ecosystem: Environmental > Aquatic > Thermal springs > Hot (42-90C) | place: USA: Wyoming... | reverse complement strand
CCCAGAAGAGGAATGGATTTCGCTGCGCACCACCAATGTCATCGAGCGGCTGAATAAAAAGTTCAAGCGGCGTACAAGACCGATGGAAATCGCGGCCGGGGAGAATGACTGTTATACCCTGCTGGCCTTTATCAGTATCAAGATGGAGATTTACTGGAGGTCGAACCCTGTGGGGAAAGTGCGCTATAATCTCCCATCCCTGCGCAGTTTAATCCAGGGAAATTTCACACAATCGTGTTGACAGTACCTCTTTTTATGAATGCCGTCGAGGTACATCTTTACTCCACTCTAACCGGGTCTCTTCGCCAAGCGATCGGCTCATAGATACAATATGGCTCAGCCGCCAAATAATCGCCAGTGGCCTCATAAGCCCGAGCCCGGCAACCGCCACATATTTGTTTATACTCGCAAGCTCCGCATTTCCCCTTCAGACGGGAGAGGTTCCTGAGCTCTCTGAAGAGGGATGAGTTTGACCAGACCTGGGCAAAGCTTTCTTTTTTTAGGTCACCAGCCACTACATCAAAATAGCCACACCCCTTCACTTTCCCTTGGTAAGAGATGAAACAAAAACCAGTGCCAGCCAGACAACCCCGCGTGATGATATCGGTCGGGTGATGACCGAGATGGGAGTCTGGTCTAGGCGTTTGGTCACGCTTCTGCCTCTGTTTCACCACACGCATGTAATGCGGTACATCCGTGGGTTTGAAGAACAACCTGTCTCCAAGCTCAACCCGTTTATCGTATATCCAGTGCAGTGTCTGCTCGTAGCGCTCAGGAGAGAGCTCCACCGATTTCAGCCCTTTGCCTCGGCCAGTTGGCACCAGCATGAAGGGATGAAAGGCAACCGCCCCAACTTTAAGTGTCAGGGTAAGCAGTTCTTCCAGGTAGTCCACGTTCAGTCTGGTGATGGTGCTGTTAATCTGTACCTCGATTCCAGCTTGGCGAGCGTTTCTGATTCCCTCCATTGCACGGGCGAAGGCACCAGCCTGACCACGAAACCTGTCCTGAAGCTCAGGTACGGGGAAGTCCAGGCTGATACTGAGCCGTGATATGGGGACACTCTTCAAGTCCGCCGCTATTGCCTCGGTGATGAGAGTGCCATTGGTTCCCATGACCACCCGCAGACCTTTGCCCACAGCATACCGGGCGATTTGCAGAACATCGAGGCGAACCAGCGGTTCACCGCCGCTCAGAATGATGATGGGGCGGCCTACTTCCACTATCTGGTCAACGATGCGAAGACACTCCTCGGTGGTCAATTCATCGGGGTACGAGTCGGAAGTTGCCGAGCCCCGGCAATGGGCGCAGAACAGGTTACAGCTTCGGGTCAGTTCCCAGGCGACTAGATGGAGTCTGGGCTTGAGTAATTCTGGTTGTCCGGCGCCATGCTTTGATTCACCAGCCATGAGTGGACTCCTATTTCTTCGTCGGTTAGGTAGCAGGCGGGGTCTTCCGCCCAGACATCACCAAATACTGCCTCAGCACGTACACGCAGGTTACCGTTGCAAAGGTCAAGGTAACGGCATCGGGAGCATCGTCCCTTGAGTAACCCCTTACGATTCTTTAATCCTCTTAGCAATGGATCGGTAGTGTCTGTCCAGATATCACCAAACTTTCTGTCGCGGACATGGCCTAGAGAATAATGCCACCAGAACTGGTCTGGGTGAACATTTCCCCGGTCATCAACCGCACCGATTTTGACGCCTGAGCTATTGCCGCCATTCAATCGCAGTAACTCAAGGACCTTTTCTGCCCGCTGGGGATTCTCCTTCTTCAATCTGAGATAGAGATAAACACCATCAGCGTGATTGTCCACAGTTAGGATTTCCTTGTGCTGACCACGCCGGTACAGGTCCAGGGTGTGCTCACAAATGGTATCAACGACTCTTCTGGTCTGGGTATGGTCAAGGTGCTCACCCCGTATCTTCTCACCCCGCCTCGAGTAAGCCAGATGATAGAAACAGACGCGGTGAATACCCTGCTCTCCCACAAGCCGGAAAATTTCGGGGATTTCCTGATAGTTGGAGCGGGTAATGGTGAGACGTAGCGAGACTCTCAAGCCAAGCGCCACGCAGTTTCTAATGCCATTCAGGGCGTCCTCAAAAGCTCCCTGCCTGCCACGTAAGAGGTCGTTATTGTCTCTCATACCGTCAAAGGCTTATGCCCACCTCGGCAAAGCCAAGGCGGCCAATTTCTTTGGCTGTCTCACTGGAAATCGGCGTACCGTTGGTGGAAAGAGCGATTCTTAGCGCGCACTCACGGGCCAGGCTGGCCAGTTGAAACAGGTCTTTACGGAGCAGTGGCTCACCTCCGGAGAGAAGAAGGACCGGGACGCCAAATTCCGCCAGGTCACGAATAAAAGCTTTGCCCGCCTTTGTATCCATTTCCTCCGGCGACCTTTGATTACCGGCACTGGCGTAGCACTGAACGCAGCTCAAATTACACTGCCTAGTAGAGTTCCAGACCACTACTGGACGTTCGATGTCCCGCTTCTGGTAGCGGAGATGGTCACCCCGGGCCAGCGGTATCACACAGCAGGCGCGTGATTGATATCACCCGGCAGTACCTCCTCCAGCCCGGTTATTGACGCCGTTCCGACATTTCTGATGAGCCGCAACCAGCGCCACCAGGGCTTCATCCAGGACATGGGCAACCAGAGGAATCGCCTCAACTACACGTCCGGTAAAGGCTTCTCGTTTTTTCATCAAATGTGCCGCCGCATTCATAATCGGGTCACGGTGCAGAATAAAGGCCTCTACGGAATCGGTCAGCGGAAGGCCCAGCTTAGCTAGGGTATCACCGTGACCGTGACCCACCTCGTGGGCGAGCTGAAGGGTTTCCTCTCGCTTGGAGGGCTCAGTTGCGTATCTGATGACCAGGCTGAGTAAGCGCCGCCCGAGTTCGGCAAGATGTTCTTGTAATTCTCTGTTTAGCTTGTTGTACCAGCCCTTCCTTTGGAGCGATACCCGGAAATTTCCCGATGCTGTTGGGCAGTTTCTTCCAGCTCAACAGCTAAGTCTTTTACACCCAGCATTCTTGGATGAGAACTTATGAACTTTTTCAAGGTAGTGTAACATTTATTGTGTGAAAGTCTAATTGGTACATTGTTTCCAACGGGTTTAAGGCACCAGTATCTTAATCCCCGCCTGGGCAAATGAGGCCAGCGGGCCGGGGACGATGCCGAATACCAGCACGCCGAGGCAGGCGAGGGTCAGCGCTGTGGCCAAGGTCCAGGATTTCGAGGTCACCTTCTCCTCGCTCGGCGCCGGGTTGAACCACATCACCTTAACGACCTTCAAGTAGTAGTAGGCTGAAATACAGGTGTTGAGGACGGCCACGATGACCAGCCAGAGCAGGCCGGACTGGACAGCGCCGTTGAAGATATAGAACTTGGCAATGAGGCCGGCCGTCGGCGGCAGGCCGGTGAGCGAGAAGAGACACAGCGAGAGGGCCGAGGCAAGCAGGGGCGACCGTTTGCCCATGCCGGCATAGGCATCAATATCGTCGCTGTCCAGCTTCTGAGAGATGGCGATGATGGCGATGAAGGCGCCGAGGTTGGTCAGGGCATAGCTGGCCATAAAGAAGAGCAGGCCGCTCCGGCCGAGAACGTCATTGGCGGAAGCCATGCCTATCGAGGCAAGGCCGACCATCAGATACCCGGCCTGGGCGATGCTCGAATAACCGAGAAGCCTTTTGACATTCTTCTGGGCCAGGGCCATGACGTTGCCCACGGTCATGGTAACGGCGCTGAGGACGGCAAAAAGCATGCCCCAGTCGATGCTGAGCGCTGCCGGCAGGCTGAAGGCGGTGAAAAAGACGCGGACGATAATTCCGAAACCGGCCGCCTTGCTCGCCACGGAGAGGTAGGCGGTGACCGGCGTCGGAGCGCCTTCGTAAACATCGGGCACCCACATCTGGAAGGGAACACAGGCAATCTTGAAACCGAAGCCGGCAGCAAGCAGGACCAGTCCCATAAACAGCGCCGGACTGGCCAACTGCCCGGACTTCATTGCCGCCGCGATTTCGCCGAGCCGGGTGGTGCCGGTAAGGCCGAAGACCATGGCCATGCCGTAGAGCAGGACCGCCGAGGCGATGGCACCGAGCAGGAGATATTTGAGACCGGCCTCGCTGGATTTCTGGTCCTTGAGGAAGCCGGCGAGCACATAGAGCGAAATGCTGGAAAGTTCAAGGGCAACGTAGATGGCGATAAGGTCGGCGGTACCGACCAGGAGCATCATGCCGACTGCCGAGAGGAGTATCAGGGCGTAGTACTCGCCCTTGAAGCGGGTAAATTTTTCGGCGTAGTCCTGAGAAGCCAGGATAACCAGGACCGCGGCGGCGGCGATAACCAGCTTGAAGAAGATGGCGAACTGGTCGACGACCAGCGCGCCGCCGAAGGCGGCCAGCTTCGGCACGCCCCACATCGCAACCGCGGCCAGCGTTGAAAGAATCAGGCCGGTAATGCTCAGCCCGGCGAGCACGCCCTTCTTTCTTACGCCAAGGTCAAGCAGGATGACCAGGAGAGCGAAGCCGCAGAGAATAAGCTCGGGTGACAGTATCTGCAGGTTCATAGCCCCACCATCTTGACGATGGGCACAACGCCCACCTTGATGATATCGGTGAGAATCGCCGGGTAGAGGCCGATGAGCATAATCGCCGCAACGAAGATGAAGATGCACAGCTTCTCGACAGCATCAGCATCGGGCACGTGGTCGTACTTTTCCTGCGGCGGGCCGTAGAAGGTGCGCTGGAGCATCCACAGGATGTAGCCGGCGCAGAGGACGATGCCCATGATGCCGATGATGGTGTAGGCCTGGATGCCGGTGAACACAGTGCTGGAGAAAGAGCCGACGAAGGTGAGAAACTCGGCGACGAAGCCGCTGGTGCTGGGCAGGCCGAGCGAGGCCAGCCCGGCGATGGTGAAGACGACGACGATTACCGGCATTCTCCTGGCCAGCCCGCCCAGCTTAGCCAGATTGCGCTCGTGAGTCTTTTCGTAGACGAGGCCGACCATGGCGAAGAGAAGGCCGGTAACGATGCCGTGGCTGAACATCTGGAGTGAAGCGCCGGTGAGGCTGATCTGGGTAAAGGCAAAGATGCCGAGCAGGACGTAGCCCATGTGGCTGACGCTGGAATAGGCTATCAGCCGCTTGAGGTCGGTCTGCCGCAGGGTGACGGCAGCCCCGTAGATGATGCTGATTACCGCCAGGATGACCATAACCTGAGCATATTCGTAAGCTACCCTGGGCAATATGGTGACGCACAAACGGATGATGCCGTAGCCGCCCATCTTGAGGAGGACGCCGGCCAGCATCACGCTGACCGCGGTCGGAGCATCGGTATGGGCATCGGGGAGCCAGGTGTGGAGTGGGAAGACCGGCAGTTTGACGATAAAAGCGAAGATGAGCAGGAAGAAGAGGACACCGGCCGGCACCATCAGCTTGGTCAGCCCCAACCCGGCCATCTCGGTCATGTCGAGACTGCCGGTGGTGAAGTAAAGGATGAGGAAGCCGGCGAGCATCATGGCGGAGCCGGTCAAAGTGTATATCACGTACTTGATGGCCGAGTATTCTCTGCGGCCGCTTCCCCAGATGGAGATGAGGAAATACATCGGTATGAGTTCGACCTCCCAGAAGACAAAGAAGAGAAGCAGGTCAAGAGAGGTGAAGACGCCGATTACGCTCGATTCGAGGAGCAGGAGCCAGATAAAGTATTCCCTGGGCCGCAGCGAGACCTTCCAGGAAATGAGTACCGAAAGGAAGCCGAGCAGGGTTGTCAGGACCACCAGAGGTAAACTGATGCCGTCGACGCCCAGGTGATAATGGGCGTTGATGGCCGGAATCCATGATAGATACTGCTCGAACTGTATCTGGCTGGCATTGGAGCGGTCGAAGGCGGCGAAGACGACCAGCGACAGGAAGAACGAGGCCAAGCTGGAGATAAGGGCAATAATGCGGATTGTATTCTGGCCGGGCTTTGGCCACAGGGCGATAACCAGCAGTCCCAGCACGGGGAGGAAGACTATCGCGGTAAGAAAATCGAAGTTCAAAGCGGTCTCACCTCAGCCCGAAGTACAGGAATAAGATAGTAATGGCCACGATGCCGATGCCGATGGCCAGACCGTAGACCTGAAGCTGACCGGTCTGGAGCCGCCGCAGTCCGGCACCGGCCGTCCAGGTTACCCTGGCAATGCCGTTGACCGCGCCATCGACCACATTGGTGTCAAACCACTGCAGGCCGCGGAAGAAGCCGTCGATCAGGACCCGGTTGACGATGATTTGCTCGTAAAGTTCGTCCATCCAGTACTTGCGGCAAAGCATCTTGTAAAGTAATGGTGCCGGCCTGCTGAAAGTTTCCGTTGATATCTTCCTGGAGCAGTACATTGCCCAGGCAAGCAGGATGCCAAGCCCGGCGAGCACCAGCGAGAGCAGTGGTACGTACGAGTGGGTGAAGACGCCGATGAGACCTTCTGCCCAGTTGTGCGCGCCGCCTTCGGCGTGGCCGAGCAGGCTTCCGAACCACCCGGTCAGGTTGAGCCAGCCGGTAGAAACGGACAGGAAGGCAAGGATGACCAGCGGTGCTACCATGACTGCAGGCGATTCATGCGGCTTGTGCGCGTGTTCGTTCCCGTCACTGCCGTGCTCCGGAGGTGCGCCGCCTTTCCATTCACCGTGGAAGGTCATGAATACCGAGCGGAACATGTAGAAGGCGGTCATGAAAGCGGTAACGGCGGCCAGAATGCCCAGCACCGGCATATTGCTCAAAGATGTGGCCAGGATTTCGTCCTTGCTCCAGAAGCCGGCCAGCGGCCAGATGCCGGCGATGCTTAAGGAGGCAATTAGATAGGTGGCGTAGGTCCAGGGCATGTGCCTGCGCAGGCCGCCCATGAGGCGCATATCGAAAGTGCCGCTGGCGTGGTTGACACTGCCGGAGCCGAGGAAAAGGAGCGCTTTGAAGAAGGCGTGGTTGAACAGGTGGAACATTCCCACGGCCACTCCGCCGGCGGCCAAACCCAGCATCATGTAGCCGAGCTGGCTCACCGTGGAGTAGGCGAGGACGCGCTTAATATCGTTCATCACCAGGCCCATGCTGGCGGCGAAGATGGCGGTGAAGCCGCCGATGACGCCCACCGTGGTCATGGCCGCATGGGAATGCTCAAACAGCGGGTACATTCGTGCGACGAGGAAAACGCCGGCTGCAACCATTGTTGCGGCGTGGATGAGGGCCGAGACTGGGGTGGGGCCTTCCATGGCGTCGGGTAGCCAGGTATGGAGTGGAAACTGGGCTGACTTGCCGGCGGCTCCGGCAAAGATGCCTATGGCAATCCAGGTAAGCGCGGCACCACTCAGGGCACCGGTGACCGCCAGGCCTTTTATCTGTTCGATGTCCATACTGCCGGTATTTACAAATATCAGGAGAACGGCTACCAGCAGGCCGACGTCGCCGAGGCGGGTGATGATGAAGGCCTTCTTGGCGGCGTTGGCCGCGGACGGCTTGTGGAACCAGAAACCGATGAGCAGATATGAGCATAGTCCGACGCCTTCCCAGCACAGGTACAGAGTAATCAGGTTGTCGGCCATCACCAGACCGAGCATGAAGGCGGTGAACAATGACATGAAGGCGTAGTAGCGGGGGTAGCCCGGGTCACCGTGCATGTAGCCTTGGGAGTAAATCTGGACCATCAGGCTTACAACGGTAACGACGATGAGCATGACCGCAGTAAGGCCGTCGACCAGCAGGCCGATGTGGACATTCAGCTTGCCCAGCGTGAGCCAGTCGAAACCGGGGACTTCGAGACGGTGCTTTGGCGAGCCGGCTACAGTGGAGAAGACCCAGATGGAAAGAAGACAGGCCAGACCGATGGCGGCGATAGTGATGTATCCGGAAATCTTCGGCCGGCTGTTGAAGAACGGCCTCGTCACAAAGGATATGATGAGGAAGGAGAAGACCGGCAGAAGCCAGATGGCCCAGGGGGCAAGCTGAAGGCTCATAGCTTTCTCATTACCTCCCTGACCACGTGGACCTTCTCCTGGGAGACGTAGATGCGGTAAGGCGTAGCTTCGCCGGCCGGCGGCGGGGCATCAGGGTCCGGTAACAGCCGTGCCGGGATGCCCTCTCCTTCGAGGAATTCCTTCCACATCTCGGCCAGCATCAAATTTGGGGCGCGCTTGACTTCAACCCACATGTTCTTTTGAGCTTAACCCTTCATAAGGTCAATCTTGTCGGCGTCGATTATCTGACGGCTCCGGTAGATGCTGATGATAATGGCCAGGGCGACGGCGGCTTCGGCCGCGGCCACGACCATAATGAATAGGGCGAAGACCTGTCCGGTCAGGACGACCGGCGTCACGTACCGGGAGAAGGCGACCATGGCGATATTGGCGGCGTTGAGCATCAGTTCAACGAACATGAGAATGGCGATAGCGTTGCGCCGTGTCAGGGCGCCGTAGAGCCCGATGCAGAAGAGCATCGCCGAGAGTGTCAGGAAATGTTGAAGCCCTACCGTCACTTATTTCTCCCTCAGTAGTACGATGGCGCCGAGCACTGAAGCCAGAATTAACACTGAAGCGATTTCCACCGGCAGGAGATAGCCGTTTTCAGCGAAAAGCCGGGCGCCGAGCGCGGCGGTGGTCGGCTCGGTCGGCGGCGCCGGGCTTACCTTCCACCTGGTGTAGTAAATTGACATAACCATCAACCCGAATACCAGGGCGCTGACGATGAAAGCGCCCAGGCGGAGCCTGTTCGGGAAATTCGCCTGCCGCAGGTCGCGGGTGAGCATGATGGCGAGGATAACGAGCACTGCTACGGCGCCGACATAGACCAGTACCTGGGCGACGGCAACGAAATCGGCGCTGAGGGCGACGTATATGCCGCCAACGGTGAAGAAGCAGACAACCAGCAGGAGTGCGGCGCGGAAGAGGTTGCGGGTGCAGAGCATGCCGAGTGCGGCGCCGACGGCGAACAGTGCCATAATATAGAAGGACAAATCGTACATTACTTCGACCTGCCAATCGGGAACTTCGGTTTCTTGCCGCGTCTCTTGAACGGCAACCACGCCAGCTTCTGGCCGCCTTCCCGCCGCGGCCTGTCCCAGTAGACCAGCAGGGTCTGTTTGGGCAGGCCGGATTCCAGGGCCGGCCGGGCGAAGGCGCTTGGTTGTCTTTCTTCGGAAAACTGGATACTGTCGATGCCGGTGACCAGTTCCCTGCGGCGGAACCGTGCCTTCTCATAGGCGCGGCCGAGGAAGAGAGCATCGTAGGGGCAGGCCTCGACACACAGACCGCAGAAGATGCACCGACCGGTATCAACCTCAAATTTCTCAACCGTCCGCCTGTTCTCCGGACCGGGCGAGGTGACAATTTCGATGTTGCCCTGAGGGCAGGCCTTGGCGCAGGTAGCGCAACCGGTGCACTTGGCGGCGTACCACAGCACCTCGTTGCCGCGGATGCGTTTTGAGGTTACCAGTTTTTCCTCGGGGTACTGCACCGTTATCGGGGGCCGCATGAAGTTCTTCATGGTCACCCCGAGCCCCTTGAGGATTCCAAGACCGAAAGTATTAGACTTCAACCCGGCCTCCGCGGATGGTTACTGTTCGTCCGATAAGAAGGACCAGCGCCAGACCGGCCAGCGCGTTGATGCCAACCAGAACCCAGGGGAAGACGCCTGGCCAGAATATCTGCTCCATAGCGACGATGAGCAGGTTAAGAATGGCCAGCGGCAGGAGCAGTTTCCAGCCGATGGCGGTCAGCTGGTCGACGCGCACCCGCGGCATAGTGGCGCGTATCCATATCATTATGAAGAAGACGATAAGCGCCTTGATGAGGAACCATAAGAACCCGGGCAGGAATGGACCCTGCCAGCCGCCTAGGAAGAGGGTGGCGATAATGCAGGAGGCGCCGAAGGCATGACCGTACTCGCCTAGGTAAAACATGGCGAACTTCATGCCGGAATACTCGGTATGGACGCCGGCCACGATTTCGGAATCGGCCTCGAGCAGGTCGAACGGGGACCGGTTGATTTCCGCCAGTGAGGCGATGAAATAGACGATGAACCCCAGTGGCTGGAGAAGGAACATCGGCACCGCCGCTTGAACTTCAACAATCCTGTTGAGGGACATCGAACCGGCGGCGGCAACTACGGCCAGCAGGGAGAAGACGATGGGGAGTTCGTAGCCGACCATCTGAGATACACTGCGCAGGGCGGCGATGAGTGAGTACTTATTATTGGAGCCCCATCCGGCCATAAACAGGCCCAGTACCGAGAGCGAACTTACCGCGGCGAGGTAGAGTACGCCGACGTTAAGGTCAGCGAAGATGGCGCCGCTGGCAACCGGGACCACGGCGAAGACCATGATGACCGGAATGAAGCTGACGACCGGCGCCAGCCAGTGGACCCAGTGGTCAGCGGCCGCGGGGATGATGTCTTCTTTGGTGAGCACCTTGACGGCGTCAGCGAACGGCTGGAAGATGCCCTCCGGGCCGACGCGGTTTGGCCCGAGGCGTACCTGGAAGCGGCCGAGCAAGCGGCGCTCGAGGTAGATAACGACAATTATGCCCAGTACTACGAAAATAACGACGATAAGCACGCCAATGATGGCGGCGGTCAGGTAAGAGGCCCAGTGGGGCCAGTAATTGTCCAGCCACTGAATAAACTGGTTCAGCAGTGTCATCGGTCCATCTCACCCAGGACGACATCGATACTGCCGAAGATCACGATGAAGTCGGCAAGCTTCCATCCGACACACAGGTCTTTCATGGTGGTCAGGTTAATCAGCGTCGGCGGCTTGATATGAACCCGGTAAGGAGCAATGGAACCATCGCTGACGATATAGAAGCCGAGGTCGCCGCGCGGTGCTTCAATGTGGCCGTAGGCCTCTCCTCTGGGGGGGCGTATTAATGCCGGTACTTTGGCGCAGATTTCGCCTGCGGGCAGGTCTTTGAGCGCCTGCTCGATGATGTTCAGACTCTGCTTCATCTCCTCGATCCTTACCCAGTACCGGTCGTAGCAGTCGCCGTTATTGGCCGTCGGGATTTCGAATTTGAAGCGGTCGTATATTGAATACGGTTCAGCCCGACGGATGTCCCATTTGATACCGCTGGCGCGGAGCACCGGGCCGGAGGCGGAAGAGTTGATGGCCAGTTCCGGTGAGAGGACGCCAACGCCCTTCATGCGGGCGATAAGGATTTCGTTGCCGCTGAGGAGAGCTTCGTATTCTTCGATGGCTTTTCTCAGGTCGACGATAAGACGCTTGAGGGCTGGTATGAACTCCTCGGGCAGGTCCTGGCTGACGCCGCCGATTCGAAGGTAGGTGTACATCATGCGCTGTCCGGAGACCATCTCGAAGAGGTCGACGATTTTTTCCCGGTCGCGGAAGCAGTAGATGATGGGTGTGTAATAGGCGCCAAGCTCGTTCAGCAGGAAGCCGACCGACATCAGATGGCTGGCGATGCGCTGCAGTTCGGCCATGATGACCCGTATGTATTCGGCCCTCTCCGGTACCTTGACCCCGGCCAGTTTTTCCACCGCTGTGCAGTAGGCGAGGTTATTGCTCATCGAGCACAGATAATCGAGCCGGTCGGTCAGTGGGATGACCTGAGTATATGTTCGCGTTTCAGCCAGCTTCTCAATGCCCCGGTGCAAATAACCCACGACCAGCTCAAGATTGGTGACTACTTCGCCGTCCAGCCAGACGCGGAACCGGGCGACGCCGTGAGTCGACGGATGCTGCGGGCCGACGTTGAGTAACAGTTCCTGGGTCCGGAGGCTCATTACAGGTAGTCCCTCCGTAGAGGATGCCCCGGAAAGCCTTCCCAGAGAAGGATCCGCTTGAGGTTGGGATGCCCGGTGAACTTGATGCCCATGAGGTCGTAGACCTCGCGTTCCTGAAAGTCCGCTCCGCGCCAGACGCCGGTGACGGAGGCGACCTCGGCGTTGTTGCGGTCGAAACAGCGGGTCTTGAGCACCATACTGTGGTTATGCTTGAGTGAGGTGAGGTGATAGACTACCTCGAAGTAGTCCAAGTAGTCCGTTGAGGTAAGGTTTTGCAGATAGTCGAATTCCAGCCCCGGGGCGCTTTTGAGAAAAGCGCAGACCTTGTTCACCATATCGGGGGCCACGACTACCGCCGGCCCATCCGCTTTGACATCCGCGCCGGGGAAGGCCGCCGCAATCTGGCTGGCTGTCTGTTCACTTTTCAGGGCTACCGTCATCGCTGCCTTAGAAATACTAATGATTCCCCGCCGGGAATTGCCGGAAGTTCTGCTTGAACTTGTATGTCCCCTCGAGTATCTGTTTCTTGGAGCTGCTCCTGCGGATTTTTTCCTGAAGCATGAGCATCCCGTAAAGAAACCCTTCTGGTCTTGGCGGACATCCAGGGATGTAAACATCAACCGGCATAATGCGGTTTACGCCGGGCACAACGCTGTAGGACTCTCGGAAGGTGCCGCCGCTGATGGCGCACGCGCCCATGGCGACCACCCACTTCGGTTCCGGCATCTGGTCGTAGAGCCGCCTCAACTGCACCGCCATCTTCCAGGTGACGGTGCCGGCAATGACGAAGACATCAGCCTGGCGCGGCGAGGGACGGAAGATCTCCCAGCCAAAGCGGGCAACGTCGAAGCGGGCGGTAAAGGCGCTGAGGAACTCGAAGATACAACAGGCCGGACCGGTCGCATGCATATAAATAGAATTAAGGCGGCCCCAGTTGAGGACGGCGTCAGTGGCTATCATGGCCACATTACGCTTCACGTCTTCGTCGAGCCACCGGTCGGGATCGGGCAGGGGTATCCGGCTCCGCTCGATCAGGGAGTTGATATCCTGCCCTTCCCTGCTGTCCAGTTCCTTGATTGAATCGAGTCCGACTACTTCCATTCGAGTGCTTTCTTGAACCAGGCATAGATGTAGGCGACGGCGATGGCCGCAAAGAAGGCGAGAACAGCGATGAGGCCGGCGGCGCCCAGCTTATTGACGTTGACTGCCCACGGGTATAGAAAAACAGTGAGAATATCGAAGACGACGAAGAGGAGAGCGAAAAAGTAGTAACGGAAATTGAACTGGCTCCACGCCTGCCCGGTGGGTTTCATGCCCGACTCGTACGTGGAGTTCTTTTCCCTGCCCGGGTTGCGCGGCACAATGCCGAACCATGAAAGTATCAACGGTATCAGCGGCAGGAGAACCGCGACAACTATTGAGACCAGAAGCAGGATGCCTACGAAGCCGAAGTCACCTAGCAAGAAAAGGCCTCCTCGGTCACAAATTGCCAAATAGTATAGCACCCGATTCAAAAAAAGCAAGTGGTGCTGGGTCAGCGTGTCAAGAGGGATATTTCGTAGTGGTATTTACTGAATCATGCTGGCGCTTCGCCATGGATACGGCCGCGAGATGCTGTGCAGCAGGCTGGAGGAGCCAACCGCAGAATCTGGGGTGTGGTTTAAGCCCGGCATCTTGAAGGCGGCTTGACACCATAATCCGATGTGGTATCATACCCGCGATTTGCGAGCATAGGATAACGAGGTATCATCAGCGCACCGGCAATCGATCTGATAGCAATGTCCAAAGTTGCCATCGTAACTGACAGCACCAGCTGTCTCCCACCTGAGTTTCTTAAGGAGTACGACATCCGGGTCGTACCCGTTGGCATGGTCATGAACGGCAGAGTCTACCGCGACCTGATAGATATCTCTCCGGCCGAGTTCTGGGAGAAATTCCTGACGCTTACCGAACAGCCGACTACTGCCGCTGGCAACCCGGGCGATTTCGTTGCCGTCTTCAGCGAGCTGGCCAGGGCAACCGATAACATAGTCTGCATCCTTGTATCCAAAGCACTTACCGCCACTTTTGAGTCGGCTTATCTGGCACGCAAGCTGGTCAAGGCGGACCATCCTGACGTTAACATACATATCATCGATAGCCGCACTTCGGCCGGTGCCCTAGGGTTTATCGTGCTCGAGGCCGCTAGGGCGGCCCGGGCGGGAGAGCCGGTAAGCGAGGTCCTCAAGATTGTCGATGACATGAGCTCACGAGTTATCTATCTGGCGGTACTGGACACGCTCAAGTACCTGATCAAGATTGGCCGCGCCCCGAAGAATGCAAACATCGGCGAAATGCTGAATGTGAAACCTATCATCGGTTTTGTTGATGACAGCGGCCTGATCGAGGTGGTGGGGCGGGTGGGCGGCAAGGAGAAAGCCCTCAACAAGATGGTGGATATGGTCAAGAAGTATGTCGACATTAGGAACCCTCTTCATGTGATTGCCCACTATTCCAACCGTCCGGAAGAGGGCGAACAGCTAAAGCAGCTGGTAGCCTCGCGATACAAGTGCGCCGAGCTGTTCGTTTCCGAATATACTCCGGTGATGTGCAGTGCCACCGGACCGATGGTAGGGATGGGCTTTTATGCCTGACGGGTTGCCGTCGCGGCACTGGGGGGATGCTCGAGGGAGTTGGCTCCCTTATGTATATTGAGTGATTTGAGTAAGGAGGTATCTGTGAGCAAAGCGGTTAGAGTACTTCTGGTGGTCATGTGCCTCTCGGTGGTGGCGCTGGTGGTTGGCGCTAATGGGTGCGCCCCGTCGTCTCAGCCGGCAGCTACGGTGCGCATCGGTCTTATGGGCGGCCTGACTGGCCCGGCGGCAGCCGCGGTCAAAGCATCCCTTGAGGAAGACGAGCTGATGATGCGCTACATCAACGAGAAAGAGGGCGGCATCGACGGCATCAAACTCGAATGGAAGACTATTGATAATAAGGGAACACCAGATGGCGCCGTGATCGCCTACAAGGAATTGAGGGACAGCTTCAAGCCGGTCCTAAACGTGGTGGTCGAGGACTACTATTATCTGGGCGCCAAGTCACAGATTGAAGCGGACAAGGCGGTGATCATTACCCATTCGGCGCTTGATAACCGCGGATTTGTGCCGCCCGGGCGGTTTTTCAGTATGGGTGTTCCTACTGCCGATGCTTTCGCCGCTTATGTTAAAAACGTTTTGAATGAGATGAAAGGGAAAGCCAAAATCGGTGTTATCTACTGGGACCTTCCCTCCGGCCTCCAGTGGCGTGCCGCCGAAGCCTGGGCACGCAGGCAGGGTGCCGACTTCGTACCGGTGACCTATTCGATGACAGCGATGGACCTGAAGCCCCAGTTCCTCCAGATAAGAGATGCTAATGTTGACCGCGTCTGGATGATGGCGACCACACCGCAGGCGGCACTGGCAATCCGCGACTGGCGCGGTCTCGGGCTTGCGGGCAAGATACCATTCTCCTTCAACGAGTTCACGGAGTCCGAACCCCTGCTCAAAATCGTCGGCGACCAGGCTGAGGGTTTCTACCAGTACCGGGCAGAGAGCCCGTACGCGGATAAGTCCCAGGCCTCACGCATCTACACCGATATCTGGGCATTTGGCGGTAAGGCGGATAAATGGTCGGACAACCGGATAGTCATTACCCTTAAGGCGCTCCTCGGGGTCGTCATCAAGCAGGCGGCTGCCGATGTCGGGCGTGATAAGATAACTTCAGAGGCCATATATAACGCCCTTAATAAGGCGACTAAGATAGACACCTGGGGCAATATGGAGGGCTTTGGGTTCGGGCCGGACAAGCGCATCGGTGTATCCAACATTAAGATGTACCAGTACACCAAGAACGGTACCGTAGGTGTTGGGGGCTGGATTGCCACGCCGAGAATCTTCGAAGGCGTGGATAAATAGTAGGGTGCAATCAGGGCAGCCGATTAGGAGGGGTACTGCCCGGGGGGGCGGGCTCGTTTTCGGCGAGGGAGCGATAGTAGCCCCGGGTGGTGCCCCTTCCGTTTGTTCCCAGGTATGATTCCTTGAGACGCTCGCTGGTCTTCAGCTGCTCGGTAGTGCCCTCGGCAACCACAGTGCCGTTCTGCAGGATATAGCCATAGTCGGCAATTGAAAGGGCGGCGGCGCTGTTTTGCTCGGCGACAAGAAGCGAGGTTCCCTCCTCTTCGTTAATGCGCTTGAGAATCGGGAAAAGGTCGGCGATGATTGCTGGGGCCAGGCCGAGCGATGGCTCGTCGAGGAGCATCAGTCTGGGGCGCATCATCAGAGCGCGTCCTATAACCAGCATTTGCTGTTCACCGCCGGAGAGATAGCCGCTCTGCCGCCGGCGCAGTGGTTGGAGTCTGGGGAAATAGCTGAAGACACGCTCCATATCTTTTCTGATGCCGTCTTTGTCCCGCCGGAGGTAGGCGCCCATTTGCAGGTTTTCATCGACGGTGAGCTGGGAAAAGACCGGGTGCCCCTGCATGACGTGGCAAATCCCGAGCCTGGCGATGGTCTCCGGGTCATTTCTGTCAATACGGTGCCCGTCAAACTCGATTGTGCCCTGGGTCAGCTTGCCGTCTTCCGTTGCCAGGACGCCGGAAATGGCTTTGAGGGTGGTTGACTTGCCGCTCCCGTTACTGCCGAGCAGGACAACAACTCTACCGACTTCGACTTGCATGGTCAGGTCTTTGACTGCCAGTACCACGCCCAGGTATTTGACTTCGATTTTGTTGACCTTAAGGAGCATCTCTCTCCGTATCATCCGAAGGGCCAGCGCTTGTACTGCGCCTGCCATTTGCGCCAGATGGCGATCAAGCCGTAGGGTTGGAACGACACAAAAGTGATGATGGCCGCCCCGTAGATGGCGTAATTAATGGATATCCAGAAACCGGCGCCGAGTGATGGTAGCCAGGAGCCCATGCTGACGATGTGGAGACACTGGCTGATGAGCCGCAGAAAGAGCACTCCCATCACCGTCCCCGCCGTGCTTCCGGCGCCGCCGATGATAACCATACCCAGGTACCAGATGGAGTCGAAGATGGTGAACTGGTCCACCCGGATGACGCCGAGGTAGCTTGCCCCGAGGCCTCCGGCAATGCCGGCGTAAAGCGAGCCGATGAAGAAGGCGGTGACTTTGGTGAGGTAGACGTTGATGCCCATGCTCGGCGCGGTGATGTCGTTGTCGCGTATGGCAGAAAAGGCCCGGCCCAGCCGTGACCGGGTGAGATTGACGGAAGATATCACACCCCCGATGGCTAACAGCAGGATGAGATAGTACCACTTTAAGTCAGTGTCAATCTTGAAGTCGCTGATGGTCGGTGCGGGGATGTCGATCAGGCCATGGATGCCATTGGTGATATCCAGGTGCTTGATGATAAACTGTGCGACGAGCAGGAAAGCTAAGGTCGCTATCGCCAGGTAGAAGCCGCGGAGGCGGATCGATGGTGCGCCAACCAGCAGCCCGAGGGCGGCGGCGACGATTCCTCCGGTGGGGAGAGCGAGCCAGAAGGGCCAGTCCATTTTTGTGGTCAGAATGCCCACTGTATAGCCGCCGACCATGATAAAGGCGGCGTGGCCGAGGCTGACCTGTCCGGCCATGCCGGTGGTGATGTTGAGTCCGAGCACGGCAATGATGGTAATAAGGGTAAAGTTCAGCCAGGTGAGCCAGCTGTTATTGTCAGTGGCGGTAAGGATGGTCGGTAAAATGCCGAGGAAGATAAGAAAACCGGACAGGATGAACCAATGGGTTCTGGTGCGGATGACGGCCAGTTCGCGCCCGTAGTCCCGTTTGATTTTACCGCGCGTCCTCATCGTCTTAGACCCTGTCAATCGACTTACTGCCGAAGAGTCCGGCCGGCCTTATTAAAAGGACCATCAATATCAGAAGGACGCCGAAGACCTCGCTGATGCCCTGGACGTAGGTGTTCAGATAGTAGCTGGCCAGATTGCCGCCGATGGCCAGGACCAGACCGCCGGCAATGCATCCCACCAGGGAGTCCAGACCTCCCAGCATGGTTACTGCCAGGACTGATATTGCCAGTTCGCCCAGCAGGGGGCTTACCCCCTGCACCGAAGCGATGAGGATGCCGCCGATGGTTGCCAGGAGGGAACTGATAATCCAGGCAATCTGCGAGTTCAGGCGGGCGCTCACGCCAAGACAGCGGGCTGCGACCTGGTTGTCGTAGGCCGCCCGGAAGGCCAGTCCCAACTTGGTGTTGCGGAAGAAAAAGACGAAGGCGATGAGTGCCGCCATAGCTACACCAAAGCTCCAGAGATATTCCTGCGGCAGAGTGATTTCACCGATTCCGACCGGGCCTTTGGGGAAGGTCTCGGCCAGGGCCAGCGGTGCCGGCCCCCAGACCAGCAGGACGACGGAGTTGATAAGAGCCAGAAGTCCGAGGCTAAGCATGAAAGGTACGAATAGCGGCCGACCAATCATGCGGCGGAAGAACGCCCGTTCCACGAAAAGGCCGAAAGCGATGGCGAAAAGCACCGTCATAGTGATACCCAGCCACAGCGGGAACCGTGGCGAGTCAGGGGAGCCGAGGAATGTCCAGGCCATGTAGGCGCCGACCATAGCGAACTGGCCGTAGGCCATGTTGAAGACGTGGGCACTGCGGTAGGTGATGACGAAGCCCATCGCTATGAGCCCGAAAACGCAGCCGACCAGGATGCCGGATAGTGTCAGTTGGAGCAGGGTCGTCATCTGGTTGAAATCCGGGACAGGTGCCTGGATTTAGGTCGCATCAAGTAAAACATCCGGGGTTTAGGGTTGCCGGCTAACATGACCTGCCCGCAACAATCCCGCCGATGTAAGCGGCCGTAACCTGGCTGTTGCGGCAGACATCGTCAGGTGAGCCTTCAGCGATTTTTTGTCCGAAGTCAAGGACGATTACCGAATTGGACAGCCCCATCACAACCTGCATGTCGTGCTCGACGAGTACCACGGTAATGCCCTGATTGCGGATGCTGATAATCAGCTCGGCAACAAGTTCCTTCATTACCTCATCAAGGCCGGACATCGGCTCGTCGAGGAAAATAATCCTGGGCTCCATAGCCAGAGCGCGGGCGATTTCCACCAGCTTGCGTTGACCATAAGACATGGTGGCTACGGTGCGGTTGCTCAGGTCCTGAATTCTGGCAAAGCTAATTATGCTTTCGACAAACCTCCGGCCTTCAATTTCCTCACGACGGCTCCGGCCGAAGAAGAGCATCGCCTCCGGCAGGGTTGTCCTGGTGTGCATATAGCGGGCCAGCATTAAGTTGTCGAACGCTGTCATGTGTGGATAAAGCGATGGGTTCTGGAAGGTGCGGCTGATGCCTAGCCGGGCGATGCGGTATGAGGGGAGGCCGGTAATGTCGCGGCCGTCGTAGGTGATAGTCCCTTTTTGCGGCCGGTAGTAGCCGGTGATGCAGTTGACCAGGCAGGTCTTACCGGCGCCGTTGGGACCGATGATGGAAACTATTTCTCCGCGTCTGACCTGAAAATCGACGTTGGAGAGCGCCTTGATGCCGCCGAAGCTTAGCGAAAGGTCCCTGCCGGCGACAATGGTTCCGTTCTTATTTCCGGTCCCGTCTGGTGCCATGTGGTTGCCTTCGCTTACGGTGATCTCGAAAAACTGCCCCATTTTACCACGCATGTCGTGTTCCGAGGTAGTGGCTGACTTGCTGACTCGACGGTTTGCGCGGTCGCCGTACCTAGTATAGCGAGGTAGTGTAACAAGATGGGTGCCGGGTGTCAACACAGTATCGCTCCGGCGGAGGACTTCGTCATTCCGGGTGCGTGCGAGGAGTCCGGGGTTGGGCTGGTGCGTCCCACGCCGGATGCCTTGGGGCTAGTTCTTGGCTGGAATTCCGCTCGAATACTTCTTCAGAACGGCGTAGGTGGTCATCGGGTTGGACAGGGAAGCAATGCTTTTTTCGAGCCAGGTTATATCGCCCGAGCTTAGAGCCGCCTTTTCTTCTTCGGCAAGATTGTAGTCCTTCAGGATGGTCTCGGGCGACTTGGCTAATTTTTCGAAAAATGACTTGTCGCCCACGGTGCGGGCCAGGACGGCGGTGGCTAGAAGCTCCGGCAGGGCTTTGCGCGTGCTTGTGCTGACCGGCCCAGCCGCGGCGGTAATTGGTGTCGGAGCCGGTATTGGCTGAAGCGCTGGTGCAGACGATGGTGGGGATGTGGCTGGCCGTGTTGGCCGGCGCCACGGTGTCAGGGTCATCAGCCAGTGCTGGAGCGCCAGGCTGAAGCTGGCATTGTCCTGGCGGAGATAGGTTACCCAGTAAATTGCTCCGACCATGATGCTGCCACCGATGATGTTTCCAATCGTGACCGGCACAAGATTGGTGATGAAGCCGGTCAGGTTCAGGTTGGCGACGCCGCTTGCTGTCAGGTTGGCCGCCTGGAGGACCGACGGTTCCTGGGCGAGCAGGATCCCTATGGGAATGAAGTACATGTTGGCGATTGAGTGCTCGAAGCCGGCGGCGACGAATGCGGTTATGGGGAAGATAATGGCCAGAATCTTGTCGATAACCGTCTTTCCGCTGAAGCACATCCAGATGGCGAGGCAGACCAGGGCGTTGCAGAGAATACCCCGCGCCAGGGCTGGCCAGAAAGCGATATTGACCTTGGCGTTGGCAATCGCCACCGCGTTGGCACCGACCAGGCTGCTGTTAAGGCTCCACTGCTGGCTAACATAGACAATAGCCACCAGGCCAAGTGCTCCAACGAGGTTGGCGAAATAGACGATAACCCAGTTTTTGAAAACCCTGCCGACGCTTATCTGGCCGCTGAACCAGCCCATGACAAGCAGGGTGTTGCCGGTGAAAAGCTCGGCTCCGGCCACGACCACGAGGATGAGTCCGAGACAGAAGACGATGCCCCCCACCAGCCTGTTAAGTCCGAATTCCAGCCCCGACTGGGTCGTGACCAGGGTGCATAACATGGCGCCGAGGCCAATGAAAGCGCCGGCGAGGATGCCGAGTAGCACGCTGTTCAAAGGGTTCAAATTGGCCTTATTAACGCCGACCACCTCAGCCTTGCGGGCAATTTCCGCCGGGGGAAGGCAGTCGGGGCAGGCTTTTTTGGCAAGGTCCGCGATTGAGGGATCTACTATCGTCTGTGGTGGACCTTCTTTAGCATTCATTGCCACTAATCCCCTTGAGTATTCAGTTTATGGTAGGAACCCGCAGGTGACCTCACCATTTTTCCTGTCCGAGACGCGCCCAGAGCCATGATGCCATCCTGGGGTCAAGCTTGCCTACCCAGCTTTCAATCTTCTGGATATCTCCGCTTGCCAGGGCTGCCTTTTCTTCAGGAGTTAGCGTGTAGTACTCCGCCAGGGCCTCTGAAGGGTCTTCCGCCATGCGTGCCTGGAACTGGGCCTCCTCGGCCGCCCGCTCGAGGATGGAGAGGATGACCGTTCTGCCTTTGATGATTCGCGGGTTGGTGATTTCTCTGATCGATGGGCTTGTTAATGTTACCATGCGTTTCCTCCTTCCCGGGTCTTCCCGCTAAGCGATGATACGCCCGTGCATCGCGCATCCGCATCGGCCAGCGGGGCTGGCTGATGTGGTTGGCGGGGCATGATATATGTACGGTGGTACTAGGTCATTAAGGCAGGTGTACGTTATGGGCGTATTTACACGGGGAGTATAATTCATAGTGGTGCTCATTTCCGGACGTGGATCACGGATACCGTCCACGGGTCAAGGAGAGATTTGGGAGATAAAATCAGGCTTGTGATTGCTGACGACCATCCTCTGATGCGCGAGGCTATCCGTGGGGCCTTTCATCAGCAGGAGGATATGGAGGTTGTTGCCGAAGCCTGTGATGGGGAGGAGGCGCTCCGGGTCTGTTCTCAGCTCAAGCCCGATGTTGTTATCCTCGATATTGTTATGCCTAAAATGAGCGGGGTTGAGGCGACCCGGGGGATTGTGAAGGCATGTCCGGAGACCTCGGTGCTTATCCTTACTGCATATGACGACGACCGCTACGTGGTCGGGTTGCTCGAAGCCGGTGCCGCCGGGTATCTGCTCAAAACAGCCAGAGGGCATGCTATCGTTGACGCCGTCCGCGCCGTTCACCAGGGTGAATCGGTAATGCATCCTACGGTAATCGCCAAAATGCTTAAGTACAGCGTTCAGATGCAGACCGAGACTGGTGAGCGCAAGGGGATGGACCTCAGTGAACGGGAGATAGAGATACTGAAGCTGGCGGCTCGCGGCCTGAGCAACAAGGAGATAGCCAAACAGCTCTTCCTCAGCACGCGTACTGTTAAAGCCCACCTTTCCAACGTATTTAACAAGATGAATGTGACGTCGCGGACGGAGGCGATTGTCAAGGGGGCCAAAGAGGGCGTCATTTCCCTTGACAGCATTGACGGGGAGAATAAGTAGTCCGGTTGGGTTGCTGCCTCCGGTTTTTCCGCAGGGACAACCGTAATGGGGGTGATTCGGGTTGAAAGAGACTTCGGAACCCCCGGTCAAGCGGCGGCACCTGGCGGTGGCCGTGGTACTGTTCGCGGCGATTACCGCCAGCCACTACACCGAAGTCCTTGCTGGAATACCTGTCATCAACTATGTCTCAACCACCGTTTTCGGGCTTGGCCGACATGCGCTTGACCGGCTGTTTTATGTCCTGCTGATTGCCTACGTCGGCTGGTTCGTAGGGGTACGCTGGGGGGTGACTACGCTGGCCTCAGCCCTGGCCGCGATGATACCGCGCGCCGTCTGGCTTTCGCCCCTGCCGAGGGACGCCGTCTTCGAAACTCTTGTCGCTGTTGTTACAGGTGGTCTTATTTTGACACTGGTCTACGCTATCCGCCGCGGGCGGAGCGATCGGGAAGCCCTGGTTTCGGCTATGTCACTACTTAAGGAATCGGAAGCCGAGTACCGGGAATTGTTCGAGAATGCCAGCGATGCTATCTGGATTCATGACCTCGATGGAAAAATTATCCAGGCAAATAAGGCGACCGAGAAGCTCAATGGCTATACCCTTGCCGAGATGATTGGGAAAGATGTCCGTAGTTTCCTTTCTGAGGACGGCCATACACTGGCACGGGAGGTTAAAGAAAAACTGCTGAGCGGCGAGCCGGTGTGGCCCAGGTATGAACAGCATCTCTATCGTAAGGACGGGAGTGAAGCAATAGTTGAACTGACAACCCGTCTGATTACCCGCGGGGGCAGGCCGGTAGCCTTTCAAAACATAGCCCGTGACGTTACTGCAGAGCGTAAACTGCAGGCGAGTCTCCATTTCTACCTGCAAAACATACTCGAGGCCCAGGAGGCAGAGCGCAAGCGCATTGCTCGCGACCTTCATGATGATACGGCACAATCGCTCCTGTATATAATCCACCAGCTTGATGCCGTACTATCGGACAAAAACGCAGGTCTGACCTCCGAAGTACGCGAGAAACTTGTCAAGCTTTATACCATTGCCGTGGACACGCATGACGCTCTGCGACGCTACACCAAGCAGTTGCGGCCGGCGATTCTGGACGACCTGGGGCTGGGGCCGGCCCTTGAGTGGCTGGCCGATAACCTGACGGCGGAGACCGAAGCGGACGTTACTGTTCAATTAAGCCCGATACCGCAAGACTTATCTCATGAAGTCCAGTTGACGCTTTTCCGGGTTGCGCAGGAAGCCCTGGCCAACATCAAGCGGCATGCCGAAGCCACCCAGGCGGGTATCCGCCTGGCCCGTACCGGGAACCTTATACGCATGACCATAAGCGATAACGGCAAGGGGTTCGATGTGCCTGTGGTCCTCAGCGACTTCAGCAATATGGGCAAACTTGGACTGGCCGGGATGCAGGAGCGCATTCAACTGCTTGGCGGAAGTATTAGCGTGCAGTCAACTCCCGGCAGAGGGACGACTATTGTCGTCGAGGTGCCGGCCTGCCCGGATGGTACTGTGAAGAGAGAGAAATTCGGTTCCCGCTGATAACGCAGTTAATTCCAGCTTGAATCCAACGGGGTGTAGCATACGTCTGTAGCTGTGGTATTAGAGAAGGGCCTCCCGCGGGAGGCCCTTCTCTCTTTGGAAAATATGGGGTCAGGCTACCCTGAAAGCAAGGTAAGTTTTCTTAACACAGGCGACTTCGGGGGCCAGGGCAAAACTGCCACGGGTGACGAAATCGGCAGTGACAGGTGTGCCAATTTTGATGGTTGACGGGTCCTTGGTATTGACGCCGAGTATCTGGGTGCTGATACGCGGACCCTCGTCGAGCTGGATGACGCCGCAGCAGTAGGGGTTGTCGCGGTTGAATCCCTCGTTGAGCATATTGGACGGGCCGACGCCGATGACGGTGAAGGAGAGAATCTTGCCTTTGCCGGATAGGGGCACCCACTCGAGCTTATCACCCAGGCAGTTGATGCACAGACCGCGCGGCGGGACCATCAATGTACCGCACTTCTGGCACTTGACTGCCATAAGCTTCTTTTCCGAGCAAAACTTGTCGAAGGAGGCGCTGGTGAATGGTAGCTGTTCCATGGTTATCCTCTCCTCTCGAAGATATGGATGACGACATCAGTGCCGTGAGCACCAACATTGTGGGTCATGGCCAGGTCAACGTCCATTTTAACCTGACGCGGCCCGGCCTCTTTCCTCATCTGATGCCAGATTTCGCCGACCATGCCGGCGCCGGAAGCGCCGACGGGGTGACCCTTGCACTTGAGACCGCCGGAGGTGTTGATTGGCTTGATGCCGTTGAGGGCCGTCTTGCCTTCCCGGGCGGCGGTGGCGGCTTCCTTGCCGGGCTTGAAGAACCCGAGGTCGGCAATGGCCATGACCTCGGCGATAGTGAAGCAGTCATGGACTTCGGCAATCTTGATATCTTTGGCGGTGACGCCAGCCATATCATAGGCCTGTTGGGCGGCAATCTGGGTACCTGGAATACAGGTAAGGGTGTCACGGTTGTGCAGGGCACGGCCGCTGGTCTGAGACATGCCTCTGATATAGAGCGGGTGGTCGGTGAAGTTTTTAGCTATCTCTTCCGCGACAAGCAGGACGACGGCGGCGCCATCGGTGATGGGGCAGCAGTCGAAGAGACGAAGGGGATAAGCAACCATGGGGTTGGCCGAGTTGTCATGGAGAAACTCCATCTCATCCTTCCAGGTGGGGACAGGTTTGCCTTCCTTGGCCGCTTTCTGCTTGCGCATCTCCATCCACTGGGCAATTGAGTAGTTCATCTGGGCTTTGGGGTTAAGGGCGCCATTGGCATGGTTCTTAATAGCCACGTACATCAGGTCTTCCGGGGTCGTGCCGTACTGGTGCATGTGGGCGGTAGCCATAGTGGCGTAGAGGCCGGGAAAGGTGTAGCCGGCGTAGCTCTCCCAGGTTGCATCGGCGCCGGTGGCCAGTACCAGGGTGGTGGCTTCAGTGGGCAGAGTGGTCATCTTCTCGGTGCCGCCGGCGAGGACGATATCGTACATGCCGGAGGCGATGCCGAGGATGCCGTTGCGGATGGCGACCGAAGCGCTGGCGCAGGCATTGTCAATCGTGGTTGAGGGTTTGGGGACCAGACCGACCCAGTCGGTGCACCACTTGCCGACGCCGGCCTGGGTTTCCCAGTTCCACGCGCCGCAGCAGCCGACGTAGTTAGCTTCGATGTCTTTCGGGTCAATGCCTTTGTCCACCGACTTCAGCAGTTCTTTGAAGGCATCGACGAACATGTCACGATTCGACTGGCCGGGCAGGACGCCGAACTTGGACATGCCGAACCCTACGACCGCCACCCCCCTTCCGAGTTTTCGTTTCTTGATTATGTTAGCCATAACAACTCCTTAACTAGTTTGTTGCTTCGACCATACCGGTCGCGCCCCCAGGACGCTGGGGCGCAAAACCGTGAAATTATACCATAACTATCAGAGCTATTCTGCAGTCTTACCGAGGGGACTCTTTAAGCTCTTTGAAGATTACCGGCGCCAAGGTCTTCAGGGTGGGAATGACCGGTGAGTTAGAGTAGGTGATGAGGGCGGTTACCGAGATGAGGTTCTGGTCCATAGCCCAGCGGTCAGTGCCTTCGGCCTGTTTCCACTGGGGCCGACCCCGCTCAATCCAGTAGGTGTTCTTCCGCCCGTCGTTTCCCGGCTTGATGCTGAAGTTGAAGACCTGGTCGGCCAGCTTGGTGACAGCGATGCCAGCCATCTGCTCAAGAGGCACATTCGGCAGGTTAATGTTGAGCAATATTCTCTTTGGCAAGTCGTCCTCACTGATGTGGCGTCCGAAGATTGCGGCTAACCGCGCTGCGGTTGCAAACTGAGGGTTGTCAACGCTGACGGATATGGCAATCGAAGGCACACCGAGAAAGTGCGCCTGCATGGCGGCGCCGACCGTGCCGGAAATGAAAACGTCATCGCCAAGGTTGCGGCCCTCGTTGATGCCGGAGACTACGAGGTCGGGCTGGTCGCCGAGGACCACCTTGAGGCCGAGGATGCAGGCATCGGCCGGCGTGCCTTCGACCGAGTAGGTCTCGATGCCTTCAGCGGGCGGCCTGACTTTGACGATGCGTACCGGGTGATGGAAGCTGACGGAGGCACCCATGCCGCTTTGCTCACGGTCGGGAGCCACTACGGTTACCCGACCCAGTGAAAGCATTTCTCGGGCCAGCGTCCAAAGGCCAGGGGCGTGAATGCCGTCGTCATTGGTGACCAGGATTTTCATCGAACTGTTGAGTTTACCATTAAAGATTAATACGGGCAACGCGGTTTACAGGACGTCTGTGGGCTATGTTATAATAGCCGGCAATTCGTATTCGCAAGTAGGCGGTATCGGGAGGTCAGTGAATTATGAGGTCAGCAAGCAACCGGCTTACGTTCATGGAAACGGCTTTGCCCCGCAAGGGTGTGCTCAGTAATGCCGTATTGGTAGTGGGCTTCAGCCTGGCCACCGCGCTTTTCTCTCAGTTCAGTATCTGGATTGGTCCGGTGCCAGTTACCGGCCAGACCTTTGCCGTCCTTCTGGCCGGCGCTATGCTCGGAAGCCGGCTCGGTGCACTCAGCCAGCTGACTTATCTGGCTATCGGAGCCACCGGTGTGCCGTTCTGGTTCGCTCTCGGCGGACCGCCGGGAGTCGCCCGGATTGCCGGTCCGACCGGCGGGTATCTCATCGGATTTGTCGCCGCAGCTTTTGTCGTCGGCTGGCTGGCGGAGCGGGGTTGGGACCGGCGCATCTGGACCGCCGGCGCGGCTATGGTCATCGGCAGTGCCGCCATCTACGTCTTCGGCCTTGCCTGGCTTACCCGTTTTGTTGCCGGCGATGCAGTCCTCAAAGTTGGTCTCTATCCGTTTATTGCGGGTGATATCATAAAGATTGTCCTGGCGGCTATGGCCCTGCCGGCCGGATGGCGTCTGCTGAGGCATTTCAAGAGTACGATTTCCTTAAGGTAGAATTACTTTGGAGATAACCTGGCTCGGTCATTCCTGCTTCCGTCTCAAGGGTAAGGAGAGTTCGGTCATTACCGACCCGTGTCCGCCCGAAACCGGTTATATCATCGGCAGACAGCAGGCTGATGTGGTAACGGTGAGCCATGCTCACCCGGGTCACAGCTACATCCAGGCGGTGACGGTGAGCGGCAAAGTCCTGAACAGGCCTGGTGAATACGAGGTGCGCGACATACTGGCTATTGGCTGGGATACATGGCACGATGAAGTCCAGGGCAGGGAACGCGGACGGAACATCGTTTTCCACATCGAGGTTGATGGTGTCCGCATCCTGCATATGGGAGACATCGGCCACGTTCCCGTTTGGGAAAAGATGCCGGAGGCGAGCAGTGTTGATGTCCTGCTTCTGCCGGTCGGTGGAGGCCGGGGTGTTTCTGTGGCTACAGCCGCGCAGATTATGAGGCACCTCTCTCCCAAGATTGTTATTCCCATGCACTACCGCACTCCGGCTACGAAGCGGCAGTTGGAGCCGCTCGACAGATTCCTTAAGGAAATTGGCACCGGAAGCAAGGAAACTCTACCCAAGCTTACGGTACACCGCGCGACTCTTCCGACCAACGGCACGCAGATAATCGTACTCGCCTATCCCCAGAAGTGAGGCGGCTTTCGCTTGTGCTGAAGGCCGCAGGACGGATGTGACGTATCGATGAATGCCAGACGCCTGTGGGAGCTTCAGCAAATCGACCTTGAGCTCGAGTCCAACCGCGTCGAGCTCGAACGCATTCGCCGTGAGCTTAAGGAAAGCGACCTCCTTCTGGCCGCCCGCGCTCGTCTGGCTGAGGACAGGGAACGCATGGCAACCCTTGAGAAACGGCAGAGAGAGACCGATGCCGAGGTGGAGGACCTGAAGGAGAAGCTGAAGCGCCTTAATGAAAAGCTCTATGACGGTAAGACCAGAAATCCCAAGGAGCTGATGGGGTTTGAGCAGGAGGCGAAGTCAGTCGCGGCAATGGTCAGGAAGAAGGAGGATGATCTGCTCGACCTGATGTCCGAACTGGAGAAGTACCAGGCCAGGCTGGTTGAGGACATGAAGGGGCTTGAGGAGGTGGAGGCTGGCTGGCGCAGAGACCAGGAGAGTCTGCGCCAGCAGGAGGTAGCGATGAGCGCCCGGCTCGACGACCTGGAGAAGCGGCGTGCCGCGGTGGTCTCAAGCCTGAGTCCGGATGTGCTGGAATTGTACCGCTCAGCAAAGCCGGCCAGGGGTGCGGCGGTGGTTAAGATTGACCGGGGCCGCTGTCAGGGGTGCCGTATTTCGCTTTCGATGGCCGAACTTCAGCGGGCACGTACCGGCGCGGTGGTGCGATGTTCGAATTGCGGCCGGATACTGTATCTGGAATAGCATGTACCTTGATATCCAGGTTGACGGTGCCTCCCACGGTAACCCCGGCCCTGCCGCCATAGGCGCAGTCATCAAGGACCGTCAGGGGACGGTGCTGGCCACCATCTCCCGGGCGATCGGGGAGGCCACCAATAACCAGGCGGAATATCGGGCGCTGATTGAGGCACTTAAGGAGGCGGTAGGGCTGGGCGTGACCTCGGGAACGGTTTGGCTTGACTCAGAGCTGGTGATGCGTCAGTTGTCCGGGCAGTACCGCGTGAAGAGCCCCTCGGTCCGCCCATTATATGTCGAGGCGGCGTCGCTGCTCAGGAAGGCCCGTTTCAAGCTGGTCCATGTAGGGCACGATGGAAACCACGAGGCCCATGCCCTTGCCCAGTCGGCGTTGTGCGGCGCCCGCCGTGTAAAACAATAGAAAAACAGAACCGTCGGCGGTGGTCGGATGGCCGGACGTCCTGCGGCGCCATGGGGTTCGTGGCGTTGGAAGCGGCACCACGGGCCGCCAGTGGGGGCTCAGTGATGCCGGTCACAATGACCGATTTGCCAGCCAGTCCGGTCTCCATCTGGTGCTCCTTACGGTGCTGGTATGGGATTCATCTCCGGCTCGTGACAGCATTGAGAGCCGGTGTATGGGCCCGGCAAAGCTAACACAGGGCCGGATAGAGTGTCAAAGAGATGTACTCGTTCAGTAGATCAGTGACACATCGCCTCCTTTCTCAGATTGGGGTGATGGCACTGTAAATACTCCTGAGGAGTCAGGTATCCCAGGGACTGATGCGGCCGGACGGTATTGTACACCCT
>Ga0315298_1002714_pt1 | contig 29364 bp, 22 predicted proteins | sample WHS_1_MG_FD_203077 | JGI IMG/M metagenome (GOLD analysis project Ga0315298, IMG submission 203077) | Extremophilic microbial mat communities from Washburn Hot Springs, YNP, Wyoming, USA - WHS_1_MG | ecosystem: Environmental > Aquatic > Thermal springs > Hot (42-90C) | place: USA: Wyoming... | reverse complement strand
CTCAAAGGTAAGAGCAACACTCCGCCCTCAACGACCGCATCCCATTCGGCTTTGCCTCAGGGCAGGCTCTGCGGTCTTGGTAAAGGCGAGGAGGTGAAAACTGAAAGAAAAAAGTTGTTCATACGCAGAAGTAAAAACCACAGCGTGGGTTATGTAGGTAAAGGAAATAAAAAAATAAAAAAGAAAAAAAACCGACACCGCGAGGGTTGCCTGTTGATTTTATCAAAAATTAGCATTTTGGCAAAAACAGGCATATTCTAAATTCTTTAACAGCAATATGTTAGAAAACGCTATTTTGTAAGTTTTTAGGAAAAATTCATAAAATCAACAGGCAAAGGGATGTAACTGAGGACAACCCCCTAACCCCCTTTGATAAGGGGGATTTGGAAAACGCCCTCGACTTTTATTATAGACAGTCTTGGAACAAAGGCTTAGTAAATACTCGGCGTTGCTATATGGTTATATATACGACCGTTGTTTTTTTTCCCTCTGCGGTTTTCCCCTTAAAATCCTTTAGAGTTAGAGCAGAGGAAACGAAGTAACAAGAAGGGGTATTCTGCAAAGGGGATAAAGGGTAGAGGTAACACACCGCAATGGATTGCGGTTGCCTTTCGAATAAAGTCAAGGATGACGACATGAGAAAGGCATAAGTGTAAGCAGGAGGGTTTTAGTATAAAATCTAAAGAATACCAACTTAGAGTGAAGAAGGAATGAGTATAAAAGAAAACCGCAGAGGGCGGCATTTTCTTTTTGGTTACTTTTTCTTTGTTGCTGTAGACAAAGAAAAAGTAACAATCTAACCACAAATGTTGTGGTGTAATAATCTGTCGATAAAGCGGTGTCGGCGATTCTTTTCCCTCGACGGAGCCTGTACTGAACGGAGTGAAGTGCTCGGGACATGCTTTGCTTACTTTCTTTCTCATCGTTGAGAAAGAAAGTAAGATAAGTTTCCCCCTGCTTTTTCCTGCAAAAAGCCATAGGGAGAGATTTCTCAGTAGTGTAATGGAGGAGTTAGAATCGAAATGACAATGTAGGGGGTGTAACGAGGATAATCCCCTGCCCCCTTTGATAAGGAGGATTTGAGGGAAAAAACCGACACTGCAATATGGTTGCAATTAAACAAACCCGCCATAGCGGAGCAAAGTGTAAGCAATGCCTGCGAAGGCGAGGTGTGAGGCGGTGTTGTTTGAACCCTCACCTTGTATAAAAAGTGAAGGAATGTTTTTAAACAAGGAAAAGGGTTTGTAAAGTAAATAGCTTTCAAGGTGAGGGTGAGTTCACCGCTCCCGAGCCTGAGCAGTTACATTGCAAACTTTGCGTAGCGTGGGCGGGCGGGTTTTCTTTCGGTTACCTTTCTTTTGCCCGGACAAAAGAAAGGTAACAATTGGTTCCCCTCGGTCTTGCTCGGGGCAAGCTTTTTTGGTTACTTTTTCTTTGTTGCTGGAGACAAAGAAAAAGTAACATTCTAACCACAAATGTTGTGGTAGGATTTTCCTAGTAAAACCAAAAAATAGGTAACATTCGCGAATGTCACCTATTTTTTTTCTTTCGGTTCACTTTCTTTTGGCCGTTCAAAAGAAAGTGAACATTGGGTTCTTTCTCATCGCTGAGAAAGTAAGCAATAGACTGTTTCTATGCAGGAGTAATTTTTGCCTTTAACAATCTTATTAATTTTATATGAAAAGCTATCGCACAAATGTATTATTCGATATACTTAATGCCTTGCCATAGCTGCTCTTTCCTTGCGGAGATCCTCTTCAAGATGGCACATCTTGTATTTTTTTCCGCTTCCGCACCAGCAGGGATCATTTCTTCCTAATTTTGTTCCTTTTCTTAAAGGTTCACTTTTAGAAGGGGCCGCCTGTTGTCCCTGTTTCATTGTTCCAAACTGGTCATACTCATTATGGAATTCTCTTATTGCTTGCTGTCTTGCCTCTTCCTCAAACTCTACCTGGGTTTTTATCTCTATGCGAGACAGGAGAGATAAAGCTTCAAGCATAAATGTTGCGCGCATTCTGGTAAATAATTCGTATGCCTCAAGCTTGTATTCGACAATAGGATTTTTTTGTGCATAACCCCTTAATCCAATAGCCTCCTGGAGCGCATCTATGTTTCTTAAATGTTCCTTCCATCTGGAATCAAGTGTGTTTAGAACTACATACTTAAAAGCCTCGGCTCTTATTTCCTCCGGTACATTGGATAGCCTATTCCAGACAAGCTCTTTTATTTTATTACATAAAGTTTGAATAGTTTCATCATATGTACTGTGGGACAGATCAAGTTGAACCTCGGCAAAGAAATTATACTTAAACCATCTTTCTATAGCATCCCTATCCAGGCTTTCAGGTTTTTGCGGTTTTTCAAAAGTATTTATGTAGTCTTCTACAACATTGAGTATAAATTCATCGATTATATTGTAGTTATTGGAAATGTCCAGGATTCTGTCTCGTATGGAGTAAATATAAATTCGCTGTTCATTCATTACATTATCGTATTCTAATAGATTCTTACGAATTTCAAAGTTTCTACCTTCAACCCTTTTTTGTGCATTCTCAATTGCGCGGGATATCATCCTATTTTGAATTTCATCATCCTCGGTAAAACCAAAGCTCTTCATAAGACCCATCTGGTTATCAAGCCCGAATAATCGCATTAGATCATCCTCAAGTGAAACATAGAATTGGGATGAACCGGGATCTCCCTGCCTTCCGGATCTACCACGAAGCTGGTTATCTATTCTTCTTGCTTCATGCCTTTCACTTCCGATGATATGGAGTCCTCCAAGTTCTACGACGCCTTCCCCGAGTTTTATATCTGTACCACGACCTGCCATATTTGTGGCAATTGTAACTGCGCCTCTCAGTCCTGCATTTGCTATAATCTCAGCTTCTTTTTCATGATACTTTGCATTAAGTACATTATGGCGAATGTTCTTCTGTGAAAGTAGTTTTGAAAGCCTTTCCGATTTTTCTACAGAGATTGTTCCAAGCAGGATAGGTTGACCATTCCTATGTCTTTCTTCTACATCTCGAATAATAGCTTTATATTTTGCATTTTCATTCAGGTAAACCTTATCTGGATAATCTACTCGTATCATTGGCTTATTTGTTGGTATTACAGCCACATCCAGTTTATAGATTGAGTAAAATTCTGTAGCCTCTGTTTCAGCTGTACCTGTCATACCTGCAAGTTTTTCGTACATACGGAAGTAATTCTGGAAGGTAATCGTAGCAAGGGTTTGAAATTCCTGTTTTATCTGCACTCGTTCTTTTGCCTCTATAGCCTGATGTAATCCATCTGACCATCGCCGTCCCGGCATTTTTCTACCCGTAAACTCATCCACAATGACTACTTCATTATTTTCCACAACATAATCAACATCGCGATGATAAAGCTTATGTGCTCTTATTGCCTGAATTACATGATGTACAATCTTACTGTTCTTTGGAGAATAAAGATCCTTAATTCCTAAAAGCTGTTCAACCTTCTGGTTACCCATTTCTGTTAATACCGCTGTCTTGTCCTTTTCATCAATTGCGTAATCTCCTGTTCCCTCTATAGGCTCTTTTTTTTCATTTACCTGTGCCTCTGTTAAACGGGGGATAATTCTATCTACTTTGTAATATAAGTCTGTAGCTTCTTCTGCCGGACCGGATATAATTAAAGGGGTTCTGGCTTCATCTATTAAAATTGAGTCCACTTCGTCAACAATTGCGTAATAATGTCCGCGTTGGACCTTTTGCTGAAGAGAAAAGCACATGTTGTCACGAAGATAGTCGAACCCAAACTCATTATTTGTACCATAGGTTATGTCGCAAAGATAGGCTTCCTTACGGGAGCATTCAATGGGAAAAACTTTGTACTGAGAAATATCCTCCCATTCTATTCTGTAGGACTTTTCATGGTTAATAACACCTACGGTCAGGCCAAGAAATTTATAAATGGGTCCCATCCATACAGCGTCTCTTTTTGCAAGATAATCATTAACTGTAATAAGATGACATCCCTTTCCAGTAAGGGCATTAAGGTAGAGTGGTAATGTAGCAACAAGGGTTTTTCCTTCTCCTGTTTTCATTTCTGCAATCATATTATTATTAAGGGCGATGCCACCCATAAGCTGTACATCAAAATGACGCATATTTAGTGTTCGCTTTGCAACCTCTCTCACAACAGCAAAGGTTTCCGGGAGCAAATCATTAAGTGATTCGCTTTTACCAAGCCTTTCTTTAAACTCAATCGTTTTGTGAGCAAGCTGATCGTTTGAAAGAGTAGAAGTGTCTGCTCCCAGAGAATTTATTTTTTCTACAATTGGCATCATCTTTTTAATATCTTTCTGTTGTTTGGTTCCAAAGATTAGTTCAAACAATTTCTTTATTAAACCCATAAAAACTCCTGCCTTTTTACTTTCCTTATATTGTTATTCAATGGTATAGAATAGCATATTTCATAGCTTTTTAAAAGTTTTTGAAAACAAATTCAAATGTTCCTATTTTTAACCTATTCAAGAAAGGCGATGATTCGAATCATCACCTTTCTTGACATGGATAATCCACGTAATGGCCACTTAATTATTCAATGCAGAAAAATCGTAAAGTAGTCCAATAATAAAGTCAAAAAGCAGGTAAAAATTAGTGAAATAAGAAGAGAAGGATTAGAGAGAAGTGCTATTTTCAGTTAAAAAGTGGTAAAATTGAACGGCAATGGATATAGTTTGAGCAGAGTTGATTAATTATAGACATTATGAATGATAAAAAGAGAAAGTAAGAGACAAAGTGGAAAGCTTAAGCTACTTCTCTATAGTAATGATAGTGGAGTCCATTCAGGATAGGTTCTACTGAATTCAGGGATTAAGGCGAAGGTAAAGCGTTTTTCTCTATCGAGATAAAGCCTTTTGTTATGAGTAACGCCTCTTGAAGCAAGGAAATCCATAGCAGTAGTAATTTGTGTTTGAAGGAAGGAAATTTTAAAGTCCTTTTGAAGATTCTCTTTAAGCAGGTTTGAAACTTCATTATCAGGGATTTTCTTAATAAGGTATTGGATAGTCTTAAAGAAATACTTAAGCAGTAAAGCGAAAAGAAGGTTCATATTTTTTTACCTCCTGTGAAAAATAGTAATAGATAAGTTTAACGGAAAACTGGCATTATTACATTAGGTTATATATTATAGTATCAATTTTAATTGAAAATTCTCCATTTTTTACAATTGAAAAATTAAGTAGCTACTGTAGTTTAGTGTTGGCGGCTGTGTTAAACATTAATTTGGATCTTTGACTATCGAAATTTATTTCTTTAGAATGAATGCTAATAAAAGTGTTTCATTAAATTTTAGAGATAAAAAATGAACTTTATTAAAAGAGTTTTTAAAGAAAGACCAAAAACAGTAAAGAGCATTGAACAGGCTGTTAAGTTTGGATTTGTTGGTGTTTTAAATACGGCTGTTGGCTGGTTAAGTTTTTTTGTTCTGTTTTATTTGCTTCTTATCGAATTTCGAATAGCCAATGCATTAAGCTATCTTTTTGGTCTGATAAATAGTTTTTTCTTTAATAAACTCTGGACATTTAAAAGCAAAGAATATAAAGTTAGTGAAGTTGTCTGGTTTATTGTTGTATTTCTTGTCGCATTTAGTTTACAGTATTATGTATCTGTTTTTCTAAAAGAAAGATTAAAGTTTTATCCAATGATTGCCTATGTGATAGGTAATATTATTTATATAGTTATCGGTTTTGTTGGAAATAAGTTGATCACATTTAGAAAATAAGAAAAAGGCTGAAAAAATTGGAATGGAGGAGAAAATGGAGTTAATGACCAGACAGGTAAATTTTGATTTATTATCTATCTGATCTTATACTAAATTAATAAGTGGAAAAGAAAGATGGCTTTTCAGTTTTTATTATTGATGTTTTTTTTGTTTTGTTCTTTGCATGCGGAAGATCCTTATAAAAAACTAAGAGAGTTGTTTAATTTTAATAAATATGAGGACAGAATATTTTCTATTCAGGATATAAAAAATCCTGATGTTTTGATTTATAGTATTGGCAAAAGTTTTGGCGGTAGAAACATATGGTGTATTGAAAAAAGATCCAGATATTATGGTATTGAAAAAGAAGACAAGAGAATACTTATATTAGGTACCTCCCATCCAATAGAGTGGACAGCGGTGGAAGTTCCTATGAGACTTGCAGAGTACTTTGCGCAGGCCAAAATGGATGAAATAGAACATTACGCAACGTTTTACATTATTCCAATCTTTAATCCGGATGGATTTGATTATATGAGGGTTATTCCAGTTTTTTATGAGAGCAATCGAAAGAATAGATATTTTAATCCGGAAGAAAAGAATCCCGGAATCTATAAGAGAGGAGTTGATTTGAATAGAAATTTTTCATATATGTGGAAGTTTTTAATTGCTGATGAAACATCCGATTATTATCAGGGGCCATATCCATTCAGTGAGCCCGAAACAATAGCTTTGAGAGATTTTGTCATGGAAAATAAAATTGACTTTGTTGTCTCCATGCATACTCCCGGGAAACTCGTCCAATATCCGTGGAGTTATACCAGAGAACCATTAAAGGATAGTGAGTTGATAGAAATTTCCAGAAGGATTGCCTCCATTATTGGTAATGGTTATTTTACTTTGCAGGATGCTGTAAACTATGAAAAACCCGGAAGCGAGATTGATTGGTTTTATGGAGAAATGAGGATTAAGGCAATAAGAATAGAAATTGGAAAAGATTTGATTGATAGAAGGCTTGGTGATTATGAAGGCATAAAAAAGGCAATTATCTGGCTATCTGATTGCTATTTAAAAAATGATTCAATAGTAGAATAAATTTAGTTTGGTGTTTGTAAATGCACAAAAAAATATTTTTTATTATCTTTCTGTATTTCCTTTCATTAAATTTGTATGGTTTTAATGTTAAAAGTTCTCCCTCCGGAGCGAGTGTCTTTTTAAACGGTGTATTTGTTGGTGTTACCCCGATTAAATTGAGTAATGTGGGAAAATGTGTGCTGGAATTGCAAAAGGGTGGGTATAAGAAGTGGAATTATAAGCTTAAGGGAGAAGAAAAATCTTTGTGGGCTAGATTGTCTCCAACTAATTCAAATTTTAGTTTTATAAAGCGTATTAATACAGGGCGGGCTCCAAAGGATATAATTTTTTCACCGGATGGACATTATTTAATTATTACCACAATGGGGGAAGCTGGGATACAAATTTACAATATGCAAACAGAGGAAATCAAATTTATTTCGATCCCGAAGTATGGGCGGTATGCAGGATATGTAGAAGGGGTATTTTCTCCTGATGGAAAAGAGTTCTGGTTTAATCAACTTGGCGGCAGGGTTTTTGTGCTTTCTATGGAGGATTTTACAATTAAGGCAGATATAAAAAGTGGTGGAAGAATGAGCAAGGTTGGAGAATTTAGTCCTGATGGGAAGCTTTATTATGTGTCTAATTGGGAAAGTTGTGATATTACAATTATAGACAGGTTTACAAAAAAAGTGCTGAGAAGGCTTTATACTAAAGGAAAAGAGCCGAGAGGAGTTGGTTTTTCTGTTGATGGTAATTATTTGTATGTTCTTTACTATGGCTCTGGAGAAATTGCAAAATTTGATATTAAGAATGATTATAAAGAGGTTAAGCGAATTTACACGGGGGGATCCAATGGTCGGTTTCGTCTGGATCCTGTAAAAAATATAGTCTATATTAACAACCTGAGGCTCAGTCAGATATATACGCTTGATCTTGCTACAGACACTCTTTCTAAACCCATAAAAGTATGGACACATCCAAATAACATAAAGCTTTCTTTTGACTATCGCTATCTATATGTTTCCTGTCGTGGTAGAGATAATCCAAAGGGCTATGAACTTCGTAGTCCCGATAATGGTGTTATTCAGGTTTTTGATTGTGAAACAATGAAGATTATCGAGATCCTGCCTGCCGGGAATCAGCCAATCGGACTTGCGTTAACACCGGATGGAAAAATTTTTGCCTTTTCTAATTTTATGGATGCCACAGTGGAGTTTTACAGTGTGGAACTTTGATTTCTGAAAGAGTTTCCCTCTGTCTTTTTTTTGGTAAACCTGGCTATCTTTTTTATAAAATAGAAATTTGCCGTAAAAATAAATTGGATTTCATGTAACCTTTTATGCAAAAGGCAGGTATATTATATTAGAAAGAGTTTCTTAGAAGGGTTAATATTTTATAGAGGAAGTATGGATGAAAAAGAGTTAATTAGAAAGGCAAAAAATGGGGATTTTGAAGCTTTTAAAAAGCTTGTTTCGTGCTATAACAAACAGTGCTTTTCTTTTGCATATTATCATTTAAAAAATAGAGCTGATGCCGAGGATTTCGTGCAGGAAGTCTTCTATAGGGTGTTTTTGTATTTAAAGCGATATGATGAAAAAAGAAAGTTTTTTAGCTGGCTTTATGCAATTGAGAGAAATGTGTTAATGACTTTCTTTAAGAAAAAGAAAAAGAAACAGCTAGAAGTAGAAGAGGTTTTTGTGGAGAATATTGTCTTTTATGATGAAAAGCTTAATATTGAGGATAGGGTTGCTTTGTTTAAGGCTATAGAAAATTTAAATGAGATGGAAAAAGATCTTATTTTTCTGAAATATAATGAGGATTTGAGTATTAAAGATATTGCGGAGGCTTTTCATTTAAGTGAAGAAAATGTTAAGGTTAAGCTTTTCAGAGCAAAAGAGAGGCTCCTTAATTTACTTAAAGAGAGGCGTGTATGAAGGAAAATAGTTTGTTTGAGTTGGTGAATAGAGAGAATAAATGGTTTTCTGTAAAAGTTCCTCTTGATTTAGAGAAAAAGGTTGTTGCCTCTATAGAAGATAAAATCTATAGAAATCTTATTATATTGAAAAGGTTAAGATTTATAAGTGTGGCTTCTTTAAGTATTATGACATGTTTTGTTGTTTTGTTTTTTGCTTTTCATAACAGGACAAAGATGGTTTTTGTTTATCCTCATTCTGGTAATGAAAAGAGGGTTTATCTTAGCAGGAATAACGAAAAGATTCCCATGGTTCTTGATGAAGAAAAAGGCTTATGGACGGTTGTTATTCATGCCCCGCACAAGAGTATTTACGATTATGAATTTATTGTAGAAGAATTACCAGAAGAAAGTGTGGATGTAACTACAGGTGATGTGGGAGTTAAGGAAGAGTAGTAAAAAACTTTTAAGAAATATATTAGAGGAGGTATAGGATGAAGAAGAGTTTATTTCTTTTGCTAGCTATGTTTGCCCTGGCAGTGTTTGTAAGCACAGGGTTTACTGTTGAAAAGAAGGCAGTAGAGAAAATCTACACTATGAAGGGAAAGGTTGCATCTGTTGATACTGCTGCTGGTACCTTAACCTTACCCGGGAAGAAGGGAGATATTGTCTTTGCTACAGATGCCAATACCCAGGTAAAAATTGGTAAGGAAGCAAAGTCTCTTGCTGATATTAAGGCAGGTGATGTAGTAACGATTAAGTATAAGAATGCGGATGGTAAGAAACTTGCGTTAACAATTCAGGTTCCTGCACCCACAACAGAGAAGAAGAAGTAAAAAATTTCTTCTACTTCCCCACAGAGGGAATAGCAATAATGCTATTCCCTCTTCTTTTTGATTAAAGTACGGAGATTTACTTGGGGTTGTCCAAAAAGCCCAGAATTCACCACAGAGTACACGGAGAACACGGAGAATAAATATCATAAATCTATGCCTTACAATAGATTGGAATTTTCTCCGTGCTCTCTTTGATTTCCGTGGTGAGCATAAAGCTATGCTTTTTAGACCCCCCCCCCCGCCGCCCACGCTACGCAAAGTTTGCAATGCAACTGCTCAGGCTCGGGAGCGGTGAAAAACCCTTCACACTTTCTTTCTGAACGACCAGAAAGAAAGTAAAACCTCATGTTCACTTTCTTTTGAACGGCCAAAAGAAAGTGAACCGAAAGCATGCCCTGAGGCAAAGCCGAAGGGAAAAGCCGTCGGCGTTGCTTTATCGGCCACTCATTAAACCATAACATTTATGGTTAGAATGTTACTTTTTCTTTGTCTCCAGCAACAAAGAAAAAGTAACCAAAAAAGCCTGCCCCAAGCAGGGTTAAGGGAAAAACTGCACACTTTCTTTCTGAACGACCAGAAAGTAAAACCTCATGTTCACTTTCTTTTGACCGGCCAAAAGAAATAGTTTACTGCTTTTTGGGGAAAAAGCAGGAAAACCTTCTTACTTTCTTTCTCAGCGATGAGAAAGAAAGTAAGCAAAGAAAGAATCGCCGACACCGCTTTATCGGCCAGTTCTTTTTCTATACCAATGGTGTTAACCTTAATATTTTATCTTTACCTCGCCTATTTACTATATGGCTTTTTCATCATCACATCCTGTGCTGATTCAAAAGCCCCGCTGGAATCCATTCCAGCGTGGTAAACCTTTTCCTTTATGTAATAGCGGTTAACACGCTTTGTCTATAATCAATGCTTCCTCTAAACACAAATTACTATAACCATGACGCGGTGTCGGAGTTTTTTTCTTTTTTATTTTTTTATTTCCTTTACCTAAATAATTCCCGCTGTGGTTTATACCTCTTGGTCATTGTCATCATCTTTCCGTCGAATGTCTTGCGCTTGCACCCACAGGAAAATCCTACCCGCCACTGTGCCAAGAAATGCAGGAGGCATTTCGCCCCGAGCACATGAGGCAGGAGGCCGAATGTGCGAGGGTAGATTTTCCGTGCTCTTACTTCTAAGCAAGACCTGAGGAAAGGAAAGATGATGACAATGACCTATACTCCCTCCACAGCGGGGTTTTTTGTATTGTAGCACTGGCGCAGCCAGTGCTACTTTTATCTCCATTCCCCCTTTACTTCGGCAAGCTCAGTACAAGTTTCATAAAATTCTGGATATCATCATTTGAAATATATCCTGATTTAATATAAAATTATTCTTTTATTACCAGTGTTTATTAAACGGCTCTGGAGGTAGAAATGAAAGGTGGCTTTACATTACTACTCTTATTATCCATTTTATTTGGCTGCTCCCGGAAAGAAAAAGAAATTAACATAAGAATCCCTATTTACACATGGGGTGGATATGCTCCACTGATCCTGGCAGCAGGCAACAAAGATGGAGAAAAGAAAGATTCTCTTTTTTACAAATATGGAAAATTTAATGTTCTACTTGAAAAAAATGAAAACATTTCCGAACACATTAGCAATTTTATAAATGGTACCTATCCAATTATCTGCGTATCAGTGGATATGCTTCCATTAATTTGTTCCCAGCTAAGCAATAATAAAAATGCAATCCCGAAGGTTTTCGGTATTCTGGATTTCTCTTACGGCGGGGATAGTATAATAATTCGTGGGAATATAAAAAATATAATGGATCTTAAGGGCAAAAGAATAATTACAATAAAACATTCTCCTTCTCATTTTATAATGCTATATCTTTTAAATCAGGCAAATTTATACGAAAATGATGTAGAGTTTATATTTGCAGAAAATCCACAATCTGCAAAAGAAGATTTCATAAGTAACAAAGCCATTGATGCCCTTGCCTGCTGGAGTCCATTTACTTACTATATCGCAGAAACTAAAAGCCGATTTTATATAAAAGGATGTCAATCCTTTGTTTCAACAGCGGATGCTACCATATCCGGACTTATAGCAAGGGTTTTCATAGCAAGAAGTGACTTTATAAAAAATAATCCCGACACTATAACATCTTTTATGAAAGCATACTTTGAAGCTTGTAACTTAATACAGGAAAATAAAGAAATCGCAATTGAAGCCCTGACTAACTTTTTTGAATTAACAAACGGTACAAATGAAACCATCAGGATGCTTAATGAAACAAAATTCGCAGATATCAAAGAAAGTATCGATTTCTTTAATGGAAATTTATACAGAATTTTTATGCTATCTTCCGAATTATACAAAAACAATAGAAATGCCCTGCCTTCAGAATTTAATATAAATCCTGAAGAAATTATTTTTACAAATGCCATCTTGAGATCTTTGCAGAATTAATTATAATCTTTTCAGAAAAGATTGTTTCTTAAAAATTCGTCTAATGTCCCATTTCTATTTAAATTTGTAAAGGCAAAATAGAGGAGATGATATGAATACCTCTATTAATATCGAGAATATAGAAAACCCCCGCATCCTCATTGTAGATGATAATGAATCTGCTCACAAAGATCTCAAAAAAATACTCCTCGAGGAATATTCTGAAAAAGAAAAAGAATTAAATTCCACTCAAAAAGTACTCTTAGATCATAAAGAAAAAAGTAATAATCATACCGGGAATTTTAAAATCCATTATCAAATTGATGATGCCTATCAGGGAGAAGAAGCAATATTAATGGTAAAAAAAGCTGAAGCCAGCGGCCTTCAATATGCTGTAATATTTATGGACATTAGAATGCCTCCTGGAATAAATGGAATAGAGGCTATAGAAAAAATATGGGAGGTAAACCCATTTATTGAATTTGTTATCTGCACATCCTTTTCTGATTATACATGGGAAGAAATTATATGTCAGGTTGGGACATCAGAACATCTCCTTTTTCTAAAAAAACCTTTTAATAAAGCAGAGGTGAAACAATTAACTATTTCTCTAATATTCAAGTGGAACATGAATGAAAAAGTAAGAAGAATTATCAAGACTATGGAAAACGAAATTGAAGAAAGAATAAAGCAGGTACAACTCATATCAAAAGAATTAAACACCTCTTATTCAGAATACAACACCAGACATAACGAAATTATGTTCTCATCCGATAGAGATATAACTACAAAGCTATACAGTCTGGAAATGATTCATACCCGCCTGCAGGAAATAATTGAATCCTCTCGCAGACACAATTATCCTGTAAGCATTATCATAATCGATATTTTAAACCTGAAGGACATAAACGAAAAATATGGACACGACGCCGGAAACGAAGCTCTAATAAAAGTGGCTGAAATCCTTAAAGGATCGCCTGGTCTGTCCCCCCATCCTTATAGAGAAAAGCAGAGGATAGGAGAAATAAGAAAATATGATGTTGCCGGAAGGTACGGTAGCAGCGAGCTTGTTATTATTTTACCCTACTGTGAAGAAGAACAGGCAAAAAAAGTGGCAAGCCGGTTAATGAAAAGAATAACAAATGCTTCTCTGTCGCTCTCGAAAGATTTTACATTGGAAATAGATATGGGAATTTCCGTTCTTAATACAGGAATACCCTGCAAAAACTCCGATGAATTTTTAAGCTTTGCAGAAAAAGCTCTTTACTACGCAAAATCCCAGGGAAAAAACAAGATGCATATTATATCATTTGAATAACAATAAAGAATTTTATTATTCACAAGTTTTCTACCCCATAATTTTTAATGTATTCTTTTATTTTCTCAAGGATTTTCTCATCCAGAACAAATTTTCCATCCACCTCGTGCCTGGAAAGATAGTTAATTATCTCTCTAAGGTTAACAATAGAGACTGTCTGAATTCCAAGCTCTTCTTCTATTTCCTGTAAAGCGCTTTTATTAGTCAGCCCCTTTTCCATTCTATCAACAGAAACAACAAGGGCTTTAATCTCAACATCAGCTATAGATTTAAGCAGTGAAAAACTTTCCCTTACTGATGTCCCTGCAGTTATAACATCCTCAACAATAACAATTCTATCCCCATTGGATGGTTTATAGCCAATCAAACTTCCCCCTTCTCCGTGATCCTTTACTTCTTTTCTGTTAAAGCAAAACTTTTTATTAATCCCATATTTCTGGAATAAAGCCATCACCGTAGTTACAACAAGCGGAATCCCTTTATATGCAGGACCATATAGGCAATCAAAACTTGGTCCTATTTTTTCATTAATGCAATCTGCATAATAAATTCCAAGTCTGGCAACCTGCTCGCCGGTCTTATAATTCCCTGTATTAATAAAAAAAGGGGTTTTACGACCGCTCTTTGTCACAAAGTCTCCAAAACTCAAAACACCGGCTCTTACCATAAACTCAATAAAAGATTCTTTATAAGACATTTTTCCTCCATCACAGAATTTAAAGGGGGCTAAGATAATTGTCAAGGCATATATCTGTATTGCAGCAATTCCACTTTTTGATTGAATTACAATAAATCGTCACTTCGCCTTTGCTCAGTGCATCAAATAGTTTACTGCTTTTCAAGGGAAAGCAGGGAGAAAACCTTTTGCTACCTTTTCTTTTGGCAAACGTCCCAAAAGAAAAGGTAGCTCCCAAAGAAAAGGACTTCCGCCCACGCTACGCAAAGCTTGCAATGCAACTGCTCAGGCTCGGGAGCGGTGAAAAAACCCTTCACACTTTCTTTCTGAACGACCAGAAAGTAAAACCTCATGTTCACTTTCTTTTGAACGGCCAAAAGAAAGTGAACCGAAAGAAAAGCCGTCGGCGTTGCTTTATCGGCCGATTATTACACCACAACATTTGTGGTTGGAATGTTACTTTTTCTTTGTCTACAGCAACAAAGAAAAAGTAACCAAAAAGAAAATGCCGCCCTCTGCGGTTTTCTTTTATACTCATTCCTTCTTCACTCTAAGTTGGTATTCTTCAGACCTTATCCTAAAACCCTCCTGCTTACGCTTATGCCTTTCTCATGTCGCTGTCCATAGCTTTATTCGAAAGGCAACCGCAATCCATTGCGGTATGTTACATCTACCCTTTATACCCTTCGCAGAATACCCCTTCTTGTTACTTCTCTTCCTATGCACTAACTCTAAAAGCTCTTAAGGGGAAAACCGCAGAGGGAGAGAAAAACAATTGTTGTATCTATAACCATATCGCAGTGTTGTTTTTCCCTCAATTCCCCCTTATTAAAGGGGGTAAGGAGGTTGTCCTCAGTTACATCCCTCGCGGTGTCGGATTTTTTTCTTCTTTTTATTTTTTTATTCCCTCTACCTAATAAACCCCGCTGTGGTCTATACCCGCTATGGTCATTGTCATAATCTTTCCGTCGACCCCCAACTGTCATTTCGATTCTAACTCCTTCGCTACACTCCTGAGAAATCTTTCCCTCCTCCGCCTCTCCATCCCCTCTCAAGATTCCTCAAAAGCGCAATCAAAAGCCACAATCGGAATGACACGCCATACCCGTTTTTTCCCGTGCTCTTCCCTTGAGCAAGACCGAGGGGAAACCCTTCACACTTTCTTTCTGAACGACCAGAAAGAAAGTGTGCAAAGAAAGAGTCGCCGACACCGCTTTATCGGCCAATTCTTACTCTATACCAATGGTGTTAACCTTAATACTTTATCTACACTTGCCTTTTTACTATATGGCTTTTTCATCATCACATCCTGTGCTGATTCAAAAGCCCCGCCGTAGTCCTTTACGGCGTGGTAAACTTCTCCTTTGTGTAATAGCGGTTAACACGCTTTGTCTATAATCAATGCTTCCTCTAAACACAAATTACTATAACCATGACGCGGTGTCGGTTTTTTCTTCTTTTTTTATTTTTTTCTCTTCTACCCACATAATCCACGCTGCGGTCTATACCTATGCGTATGAACAACTTTTTTCTTTCAGTTTTCACCTCCTCGCCTTTACCAAGACCGCAGGATGCGGTCGTTGAGGGCGGAGTGTTGCTCTTACCTTTGAGCACGGTGTTATTTTTTCGGTTGGGAACCCGTCCCCGACTCGTTCGGGGATGGGCCGAAAAAATAACACCGTGCGATTACTTTCTACCGAACACACGGATGTGGAGTTCCGCCCGATTCTACAGGAAAACTGAAAGAAAAAAGTTGTTCATACCCTCTACCCGCCACAGCGGGGTTTTTTGTATTGTAGCACTGGCGCAGCCAGTGCTACTTTTGCATTTTGCTTCGCAATGGCGCTAGAGTTATCTAATTTCCAAAATTGGGGAATTGCTGTCTGTATTGCAGTAATTATAATAGTTTTTTTCGTATTGGTAGAATCTTAAGTAACTCAAACCACAATATTCCAACAAGTCCACCAACCAGGCAAATCGCTATGTCAAAAAGATGGAGATAAGTAAAGCTAAATAAGTTCTGCATAAAAGGTATATAGATACTAATCGCAAGAAATGTAAGGGCGCCTATTATAACAAACCATAGAGAATTGTTCTTAACCCTTATCGTTTTCCATATTGAAGAATTCCATGATCTATTGGATAAAATAAGACCGAGATTAGCAATAATAAGAGTTGCAAAGGTTAGTGTTCTTATATCATCCTCATTATGTCCGGACGCATAAGAAAGCCCATATATTGATAGAATAATAAAAAGAACGCTTATACCCTGAAGGGAGCTCAAAATTAGTCTCTTTAGATCAAATAGCTTTGCATTTACAGGACGGGGAGGTTTTTCCATAATACCCTCTTCTTCCTCTTCTGCCTCAAAGACAATAGAACATGCTGGATCAATAATTATCTCAAGAAAAACTATATGTACAGGCATTAATACCATAGGCGTTTTCAACAGAACGGGGAGAAGTGAAATTCCAGCTATCGGTATATGAACAGCAATTATATAAGACATTGCCTTTTGAATATTGTCATAAATTCTTCGCCCCATTCTAATGGCTCCCACAATGGATGAAAAATTATCGTTTAAAAGCACAAGGTCTGCAGCTTCTCTGGCAACATCAGTACCCCTTGCCCCCATTGCAATGCCTATGTGCGCAGATTTAAGAGCCGGAGCATCATTAACCCCATCTCCTGTCATAGCAACAATCTCCCCATTTTTCTTAAGTGCATTTACAATAATAAGCTTCTTCTCAGGAGAAATCCTCGCAAAAATATTAACCCCTTTTATTTTTTCTAAGAGTTCCTCTTCTTTCATTTCAGAAAGTTGAGCCCCGGTTATATAGCCTTCTGGATTTTTCAATCCTATTTGCTTTGCTATATTTTGAGCAGTTATTGGATAATCCCCTGTAATCATTATCAAACGAATTTTAGCTCTATAGCATTCCTTTACAGCCTCTGGCACTTCGTCTCTAATTGGATCTGAGAGTCCTATCAAGCCAATAAACTCAAAATCAAAGTCATGCTGGATATCCGGAAGGTTCTCACTATTAAAATATGCCCTGGCAACTCCTAGAATTCTGAAGCCTTCAGAGGCAAGTTGCTCTACACCCTTTAAAATATAATTCTTCTCTTCTTCTGCAGTATGACAGAGATCCAGTATAGCTTCCGGAGCACCCTTTGAAGCAATTAGTATTTTATTACCCTGAGGATTTTTCCATACAATAGACATTGCCATAAGTTCACGAGAGAGGGAATATTCCTGTAACATTTCCCAGTCTTCATGTATATGCTCGGTATTTTTTAATTCTATCTTTCCAAGTTTATGTATAGCCTTTTCCATTGGATCAAACGGGGATTTCTGGCTAGCAAGAATGCTATATTCTACTATATGGTGAAATTCTTCCGGGAGTTTTTTATTATCATCGAGATAATATATTTTACCTTTGCTATAAAGGCAACCAACCTTCATCTGGTTAATGGTAAGAGTTCCTGTTTTATCAACACAGAGTACTGTTGCAGCCCCAAGGGATTCTATTGCCGAGGATTTTCTTGTAAGTACATTTTTTTTAGAAATTCTCCAGGCACCAAGCGCAAGAAATATAGTCAATACAACTGGAAATTCCTCCGGCACTATTGCCATCGCAAGTGTAATACCTGCAAGTACTCCATCAATCCAGGATTTTAATGGCTCTGCTGGTACATATCGGGTAATTCCATAAACTATAACAAGAAAAGTGCAAATAATAAAACCCATTATGGCAATCAGTTTAACCAATCGTGCTGTTTCTCTTTGTAGAGAAGTTTCATGGTTGTTTATTACATTCAAGGATTTACCTATCTTACCAAGTTCAGTTTGAAAACCTGTTGCATATACCTTCGCAATTCCCTGTCCCTGCACGACCATTGTTCCAGAATAAACTCTGTTATTTTCTCCAGCCTCAGCTGGTTCAGATTTATCAAAAGGGTATTTAATAACAGGAACAGATTCTCCTGTAAGCATAGATTCATCTACAGATAGATTTTGAGACTGTAAGATTATTGCATCTGCTGGAACTCTATCACCCTCGGATAATATTATAATATCATCTATTACAACTTCCCGACCGGCAATTCTTTTAGCTTCACCTTCGCGAATTACAAGGGCTCTTGGACTTGAAAGATCCCTTAGTGCCTCAAGAGCTCTTTCTGTTTTCTTTTCCTGGTAAAAAGTAATGCCCATTATAAAAAAAACAAATACAAGTAACATTAAAGTATCCTGAACTTCCCCCAATAAAAAGTAAATCAAACATCCCGCCAGAAGCAATATAAACATTGGCTCCTTTATAACTTCAAAAGCAATCATAAAAATACTTTTTCTTTTTAAGGAAGGAAGTTCATTATAACCGTTTTTATTTATTCTTTCACTAACTTCTCTTTCTGTTAGGCCCTTAAAGAAAGAATAATCAACTGTTTTTAACATTTTATAAAACCTCCAGTATTAAAAATTTTTCTTGAGGGTTTTTAACCCGACATGATAATTCCTCTGAAAGAGATAAAAAGAAATTGAAGAGGTGAATTTTTGAAAAGAGACTCTTTTTCACAGGACCTCCTTTTCGGTAATTTAAATATCGAAACGGAAGTCCCTCCCACTTTTATAATTAAGTGAGATGCTACAAAGAGCCCGGCTAAAAGCCTGATCTTCCAGCGGAAATTATAAGGAATGGAATATGAGATTTCAACTTTTTCTACATTAATTGTGTCAATAAAATTAAAATGCTCTCTTTTCAACCCACTTACAAAGGGCGATGATTCGAATCATCGCCTTTAAGGGGAAATCTGCCAATACTGCTTGAAAATAAAGATAGAAAATTATTTTATTTGTGGTTTGATATTTCATTTGTTTTACTTTATTATATTCACCACCTTAATTTCTTTTTTATGGTGGTGAAATTACTTTTCTGGAGGATAAAGATGGTTAATAGCCTCGATGAAGTTATGGAAAAGATTATGTCTATCAAGCAGGAGCTTGATAAAGTAGAATTCAGAGTACAGAGTACAAAGACTCATATGGAAACCATTGAGAAATGTACCGAAAAAGTTAGCAAAGAGGTTATCGAAGGTTTTCATATAGTATCTTCCAAAGTAAATCATTTAGAAGAGGAAATGAAAAGAATCGAAAAAGCACTGGATAATATTTCAAAAAAATTAAAATAAGCGCCGGTCGGCGCTTATTTTAATTTTGGAAAGGAGAAAAAAATGCTTTCCGTTCTTGAAGACAAAATCAAAAAAATATCAGCCGAGTATGGTGAAATTCACTATGAGGTTAACCACTTAAATAAAATAGTTTATTCCAATACAAACGTTGAGGCGATCCAGACCTCCAAAACATCCTCAGGAAATGTAAGGGTTTTATATAACGGAGGATGGGGTTTTGCTTCATTTAACGAAGCAGATTTTGACAGAAATATAAATTCTGCCCTTGAAAATGCCCAACTGGTTAGCGAAAATAAAAGAGAGAATAAAAGCAAAATTCTTTACAGCCCTCCAATACATACCGAAATTGAAACTACATTTACAATCTCCCCAAAAACATATTCACTAAAGGAAAAAAATGATATTGTCATAAAATACAATGAACTTCTAAGACATCCATTAATCGCATCAAGTAGAATAATTTATACAGACTGGATAGTTGAAAAATACTTCGTCAACACGGAAGGTTCCCGAATAAAACAATACAAGGTATTTACCGGTATTTCCTATAGTGCAATGGCAAGAGATGGCAATAATGTTCAACAGGCATTTGAATCTGTTGGACAGTATGGAGGCATGGAACTTGTTTTAGGTCTTGAAGATAAAGTTGAAATGGTTAAAAAAAGAGCTATTGACCTTCTCAGGGCAAAAAAAGTTGAATCTGGAATTTACAAAGTTCTTCTTAATCCAAATCTCGCCGGTGTTTTCGCCCATGAAGCCTTCGGACATCTTTCGGAAGCAGATTTTCTTTATGAAAATCCAAAAATGCAGAAGGTTATGGTAATAGGAAAATCTTTTGGCCCTGAATTTTTAAATATAATAGACGATGGATCTCTTGAAAATCTTGCTGGTTATACCCCTTACGACGACGAAGGAATACCTGCCCACTCTACCTATCTTATTAAGAATGGAAAACTAAACGCAAGACTTCACTCCAGAGAAACAGCGGAAAAAATGAAAGAAGCTCCAACCGGCAATGCACGTTCATTAAGTCCTGCTTTTCAACCAATAGTAAGAATGACAAATACCTACATCGATAAAGGAAATTCTTCCTTTGAAGAGCTTATTTCATCCATAGATGATGGTATATATGCCCTTGATTATCTTGGTGGAATGACAAATCTTGAAATGTTTACCTTTTCTTCAGCCTATGCTTATAGAATAAAGAAAGGGCAGATAAAAGAACTTATCAGGGATGTAATTCTAAGTGGAAATGTTTTTACTACCCTCCACAATATTGAAAAAATAGGGAATGACCTCACCCATCATGGTGGACTTGGAGGCTGCGGAAAAGGGGGACAGAGTGGACTCCCTGTTTCAACAGGTAGCCCGCATATATTAATAAAAGATGTACTGATAGGAGGCGTTTAAAATTTTCATTCTGAAAAATTGATTTATTTAGAAATAAAAATTATAATTACTGTTTAAAGTTAACCCTATCGTTAGGGGAGGTCCTTATGCTAAAAATTGCCGTGGCTGGTGCAGCCGGAAAAATGGGTAAAACCAACATAAAGGTGGTAAGCGAGGACAAAGAATGTCTGCTGGTGGGGGCTCTGGAGGCAAGCAATTCTTCTCTTCTGGGAAAAGACGCAGGAGAAATTGCTGGTATAGGCAATGTAGGCATTTCAATCACTTCAGATCCAAATAATGCCTTCAAAGACTGTGATGTTATTATAGACTTTACCACCCCCTCAGCAACCACAAAAAATATTGAATTTGCCACAAAATTTAAAAAAGCCATTGTAATAGGTACCACCGGAATTGGAGAAAAAGAAAAAGAAATAATAAGGGAAGCAGGTAAAGTAATTCCTGTTATATGGGCTCCAAATTTTAGCGTGGGTATAAACCTGATGACAAAGCTTATCAAAACCGCAGCACAGGTACTTGGCAACTCCTTTGATGCGGAAATCGTTGAAATTCATCATCGCCTTAAAAAGGATTCACCAAGCGGAACAGCCCTTCAGCTTTTAAATGTACTGAAGGAAATTTATAATACAGACAATATAATATATGGCAGGGAGGGTATGATTGGTGAAAGACCCGCTAATCAGATTGGTGTATTTGCTGTAAGGGGTGGAGATGTAGTTGGAGAACATACCGTCTCTTTTTATGGAATTGGAGAAAGGCTGGAGATTGTGCATAAAGCCTCTTCAAGAGAAACATTTGCAAGAGGAGCTCTAAGAGCTGCAAAATATATAATTAGTAAGGGAATTGGATTATATACAATGAACGATGTACTTGGGCTATAGTCCTGTTCCGGAGGAAATATGAATTTAGAAAAATTTTATGATAAAATTGAAGGCTTAACCTTTGATGATGTTTTGATAGTACCAAATAGAACCGATGTTCTACCTTCAGAAACAAATACAACAACACTCCTTACATCCAAAATAAGACTAAAAATCCCGATTGTATCTGCAGCTATGGATACCGTAACCGATGCCAATATGGCCATAGCAATAGCCCAGCTTGGCGGAATAGGTATCATACACCGTAATTATACTATAGAACGACAGAGTGAAGAAGTAAAAAAAGTAAAGCGTTTTGAAAACATAGTCATAAATAACCCAATCGTCCTGAATATGAACAAAAAGATTAAAGATGTTAAAGATATAATGAAGCAATATAGCATTTCCGGTATTCCAATAGTAAATGATAACAATGAGCTTGTTGGCATTGTTACAAGAAGGGATCTTGACTTTGTTGATGCAGATAAAAATTTAAACAAATCTGTAAAGGATATAATGACTCCAAGAAATGAGCTGATTACTTACAATGGAGATGTTGATCTTAAAAAAGCAAGTGAAATTATGCGGGAAAATAGGGTTGAAAAACTTCCCATTGTAGATAAAAACAACAAAATTACAGGATTAATTACTCTAAAGGACATAACTAAAATATCAGAGTTTCCTGATGCCACAAAGGACGAAAAGGGACGTTTAAGAGTAGGTGCTGCTTTGGGAACTTCGGAAATGGATTTTGAAAGAGCACAACAATTGGTCAAAGAAGAGGTAGATGTTATTGTTGTTGATACGGCACATGGACACTCAAAAAAAGTTATGGATATGGTTAAAAAAATCAAAAAGAATTTTCCTGAAATTGATCTAATAGCCGGAAATATTGCAACTGCCGAGGCTGCAAAAGACCTTATACAATGTGGAATTGATGCTGTAAAGGTTGGAATTGGTCCAGGTTCCATCTGCACCACAAGGGTAGTAGCAGGAATTGGTATTCCACAGATAACAGCAATTCTTGAGGTTTACTCGATAACAAAAGATTATAAAATTCCGCTTATTGCTGATGGTGGAATTAAATTTTCCGGGGATATTGCCAAGGCAATAGCCGCAGGTGCAGACGCGGTAATGATAGGTAATCTTCTTGCTGGTACAACCGAAAGCCCTGGAGAATTTGTAATTTATAAAGGCAGACGTTATAAATCATATAGGGGAATGGGTTCTCTTTCTGCAATGCAAGAGGGTTCTAAAAGTCGTTATTTTCAGGACGATTATGAGCCGGAGAAACTTGTCCCTGAAGGAATAGAAGGGAGAGTTCCTTTTAAAGGAGACCTTAAAGATGTAATATATCAATTAACAGGTGGACTTAAGAGTGCAATGGGATATTGTGGCTGCAGGAATATTGAAGAATTTAAGCAAAAAACAAAATTTATAAAGATAACCGGAGCGTCGCTTAAAGAGTCTCATCCTCATGATGTTATAATTACAAAAGAGGCACCAAACTATATGGTGGACTCCGAAGAATATTGACAAAGGGGGCTAATACACCTATGAAAGAATTTCATCTTACTATTGATGAACTTGAAGCCGACATAAAGAACGGAAAAAGCTATCTGCTTGTAGAACCAGTACACGACTCAAGAATGAAGCTTCTGATTGGTACACTCAAGATATTAACAGAAAAAGATGTTAAAAAACTCAGAGAAATATACGTCGGACATCCGAATAAAATAATACGCGTTCACACAACAATACCCCATTATGTTGAAGAAGAAAAGAGAGTAAGCTGGGTTAACTCCATCATATCATTCTTTGAAAAATCTCCTTTGTTTAAAAACCTTTCAAGGGAAAGAAAAGAGTTTATAGTAAAATACTTAAAAGCAGTTATAAGAGAAGATGATTATGTTATATGGAAAGTATCGCAATTAAAGAAATTTTCCGACAGGGTTTTTGAGCATACCTTAAACACCTGTTTTATAGCCCTTGCTATATATTATTCTTATACACTCTCAAACCACTCGGGAATGATTGATGGTAAAGCTGTAGAGAATATAATCAATGCCAGTCTTTTACATAGCATCGGAATTATGAAAATAAATCCGGATTTCTTGAAAAGAAAGCGCTGGGAGATTTGTGTAGAGAAAAATATTGAATTTTTTAACCATCCTGTTGAAGCCTTTAAAACCATCCAGTCGGAGGCTTCAAGACACGATCTTTCGGACGATGTGCTGCAGGCTATCCTGGACCACGAAGAGTTTGTCGATGGCACAGGAATGCCAAGAGGAATTTTGGGAACAGATATGCCTTTTCTTGCAAAGCTACTATCTATTTCTCACTATTTTGAGTTGCTTCTTGGTGGAGAACTATCTATCAGAGAAAGAAGCTATAAAGAATGCTTCCACAAGATAGTTCAGGAAAAGGGTAAATTTGATCCAGCTTTGATTGAAGCATTAAAATCCTCTTTTATTTATCTTGCCTGATGTCCTGTCGAAGGATTTCAATAGAAGATATTGTCTTATTAACAAAAAGGCTGTTCAATATTGATAAGCTTCATGACTGGCAATTAAAGGCAATAGAGTCCATACTTACCGGAAAAGACACTCTGGTTATTACCCCAACAGGAAGTGGTAAATCGATTGTCTATCAGATTCCATCCTGCTTCCTCGATGGATTATCCATAGTAATCTCTCCACTTGTTTCATTAATACGAGATCAGATTTTCAGCCTCAAAAATAAAATCCCTTCGGCATATATAAGTGCTTCTCAATCTCCCGCGGAACGTAAGAAGATAATCAAAAACATACAAAATTACAAATTACTTTATGTAACCCCGGAAAGGCTTGAAAGCAGGGAATTTAAAAATCTTTTTTCCAATAGAAAAATAAAAATCTCCCTTGTGGTAGTTGATGAGGCCCACTGTGTTTCGCTATGGGGAAATTCTTTTAGGCCATCGTATTTAAGAATAAGAAATTTTTTGAAAGACCTGCCGGAGGTTAATATTGCCGCCTTTACTGCGAGCGCTTCTCCGGAAGTACAGAATGATATTATAAAACTTCTTGGCATGGATAATCCAGCAATATTCAGACAGAACTTTATCAGAGAAAACCTTTTTATTTCCATAAAATATGTGGTAGATAAGTTTCAATATCTTTTAAATAATTTAAACAACAATGTTCCTGCTATAATTTATGTTTCCTCAAAATTCGTGTGTAATTCTCTTGGTTATATGCTTAAACACAATGGCTTTTCTGCAGGAGTTTACCATGCCGATCTCAAACCCGAGGAAAGAGAATTGACCCAGGAAAGATTTTTTAAAAACGAAATATCCATTATGGTTGCCACATCTGCTTTTGGAATGGGCATTAATAAAAAGGATATAAGATATATTGTGCACTACCATCCCCCTATTGAGATTGAGGAATATTATCAGGAGATAGGAAGGGCAGGAAGGGATGGAAAAGATGCTCTGTGTGAAATGCTTGTAAGCTTTGATGACTTTAAAGAGATTAACATATTATTTAAGAAGAATTTTCCAGAATGGCATTTTGTTAAAGAAATTGCTTTAAAAAAAGAAAAAACAGAATTCGAAATAGAAAAGCTAAAAAAGTGGTTTGTCAATTTATATCAGGAAAATCTCGATAGAAGAAATTTAGGTGACCTTAAAAAATTTTACGATAAGAAAAAGCAAATTCAATACAAAAAAATGATGGTTGTCCAGAAATATATTACTTCTTCAAGATGTAGAAAATCCTTTCTTCAGGAATACTTTGGAGAACCCTCTGCTATGTGCAAAAGCTGTGATTTTTGCATCTATAAAGAAAATAAACCCTTATTAGATGAATATAAAATAAAAATATTATCTATCATAAAAAGAATGAAAAGAGTGTCTTTTGATTACTTAAGGAAAATTGGTATAGGACTTAGCTTTACAGATATAACCCATCCAGGATTTTCCGAACTGAGAGGGAAACCTCTGCCTTTTTTTATTGATCAAATTTATTCCCTTAAAAACATGGGGCTTATAGAGTTTGAGGTCAAAAAGTCTGAAGTGCTTTTAAAGTCAGGAAAATTATTCTACTAACTTTAAACCTGTCGGTGGCTCACGAAAGTCCTTTTTATTCTCCTCCAGAACAAACTTGTTAACAAACTGCTGAAGGCTATTTGTTTCTTTCTGGCTTTTCTGAATTATGTCTCTTACCTTCTCAAGCGAATTAAACAAACCATTCAGTATTGTTATGTGACTCTTAATATACTCCTTGTTACTAAGAGTCATATCCCTGAGGTTCCTGAGCACAGCATTAAGATCCTCGGTTGACTGTTTTTGTTCTGTAATTGCCATCTTTACTTCTTCTGTAATTCTCACAAGATCCTGGGTGGCCTTCAATATCTCTTTTGCACCATTATTCTGCTCAGATATGGCAATACTAAGCTGGTTTATAATCTGGACATTCTGCTGGGAATATGCAGTAATCATATCAAGCCCAAGACCCGCCTTTTCAGCAAGTCTAACAGATTCATCTATTCTCCCAATAATGTTACTTACAACATCACTTATGTCCCTTGCGTTTTTATTTGTATCTTCCGAAAGCCTTCTAATCTCATCGGCAACTATAGCAAAGCCTTTTCCTGCTTCACCAGCATGGGCTGCTTCTATAGCAGCATTCATAGCAAGAAGATTTGTTTGCCTTGCTATATTTGATATTAATCCAAGAAGCTTTAATATCTGCTGTGAATAATCTGATACTTCCTTTATTGAACGAATAGAATCCTTAACAGCAGAACTACCTTCAACCGCCACATTGTGTAAATCATTAGAAATATCTTTATTCTTCTGTGACATAGTAGCTGTGTTTTCTATATTCCTTGCCATTTCCTCTATTGAACTTGCACCCTCCTCTACAGCCGAAGCTTGCTTTACCATGTTATTCATAATACTCTCAATGCTTCTTGTCATTTCTTCCAGAGCGGCAGTTACTTCTTCTACACCTGAGGAAGAATTTTCTGTTTGTTTATCAATCTGCTGGATTGTTTTCTTTATCTGTTCCAGATTAGCTTTTATTTCATTTTCCATTACATCGTCAGAGCTATCAGTATATAACTTTATGCTATTCAAAACAGACTGTATCTGAAGGATGTCATTATTTAAATTTTCTATCATTGCATTAAAATAGGTAGCTAGTATCCCTATTTCGTCATTAGTTCTAATATCAATCCTTTTTGTCAAATCTCCTTTCCCTTCTGTAATTCCCTTTATTATAAATACCGTATCGTTTAAAGGTTTTATAAGCCTTCCAACCAGTAAAGCAACCAAAAAAATCATAAGAATTATAACAGCTGCCGTAATAAAAGTAACCCACCCGAGTATTATATTGCTTTCCTTTTCTGCATCGGTACGGTAAGATTGAAGCACTAATTCTATGTCATACATGTAGATTCCCGTACCTATAATCCATCCCAGAGGCTTAAATAGCTTTACATAAGAAATCTTTGGATATAATCCCTCCCTACCCTCTCTCGGCCACACATGTTCAATAAATCCATCACCTCCCTTTTCACATATTTCTCTCATTGCCACAAAAAGATTCTTATTTTCTTTTCCTACAGTATTGAAAGCCGGACTATTTAAAATCTGACCGTCTAACTTTGGTGATACAGAATCCATAATCATTCTTGGAAATGGTTTTTCCGTATCGATTATAAAAAAGTAAACATCGTATTTTTTGTATTTAATCCTTTTAATTTCTTCAAGAAGTCTTTTTTCCAGGTCGGATTCCATAAAAGATTTTCTGACCTTTCTACCGGAGGAATATTCAAAGTAGGAATCGTAAATCAGGTTATAAACACTGCCAACTATAGATTCAAGAAAAACCTTTCTTTCCTTTACAATAGAATCCCGATGCTGATTAACCCTTATAGCTACCCTGGAATCAAGAGTAAACTTAACCACAAGTATTACAAGAAAATAAAAAATTATCAAAATAAGCATCGAAATTCCAATTATTTTTACATTTAAAGGAATTTTCTTAAACATATTTCCTCCAGACATAAAAACAGATGACTTTATGTTTTTATTCAAATATCTAATTATTAACCTTACCTATTAACATCGGCAGAAAAGATTGATAAAATTTAGCAGGACTTTAAAGTCTGAGAAGTTTATTTTTAAAATACTTTTACTTCTATATTAATATACAAAATAAAAATATACAACTTAATATCGCTTATGAAAAATATGTAACCTATACCTGTGTAGAGAGAAGGTTTTCTATGGTTTCTCTTTTCCTAATAAGCCTTGCCTCTCCTCCTGTTATTAAAACTTCCGCCGGTCTTGGTCTTGAATTATAATTAGAAGCCATCGTATATCCGTAAGCGCCGGCATTTAGTATTGCAAGGATATCCCCAACCTCTGGATCTGGAATTTGTCTTGCTTCTATTCCTCTTTCCGTTCTTGTAAAAACATCTCCACTTTCACATATATACCCGCTCACAACAACTGGAATGGGTTCTTTTTCGGGATTTGAAACATTAATGATATGATGATAACTACCATAAGCCATGGGCCTTATAAGGTGATTAAAACCAGAATCCACTCCTGCGAAATGATAAACAGGCGTATCCTTAATATCTGTTACTGTTACAAGGAAAATTCCAGCCTCTGCTATAAGATATCTTCCAGGTTCTATAGCCAGGTATGGTTCACTATTGTATATAGAAACAAAATTACGCATTAGTTCATCTGTGTCTTTCCCAAAAGATTTCAGGTTAAAAATCCTCTCTCCGGGCTTATATGGAACCCCAATTCCACCACCTATATCTATAAAATCAAGATTAGGAAATTTTTTAGCTATGTTAAGAATAACTTCCATAAGATGAACATATTTTTTCTCATCAAGAATACCCGAACCTATATGCGCATGGATTCCAGAAAGCCGCAACCTGTATTTTTTTAAGATTTCTGGAATTTCATCAAGATCGCATTTATCATCCGCACTGTAAAATATTCCAAACTTACTTTCCTTGCCACCTGTTATCACATGATCATGATGACCCGCACCCATATCGGGGTTAATCCTTATAGATACCGAGGACCCGGGATAAAGCTCTCCATAAAGCTTTAATTGATTTATAGAACCAAGATTAAGCTGAACCCCATTCTCAAAAGCGTACTTCATATCCTCGGGTTTCAGGTTTATTCCGGTAAAAAGTATTCTCTGTGCCGGATAATTTGCCTTCAGGGCTATCATAACCTCTTCTTTTGAAACCGCATCAATATAAGCCCCTTCTTTTTCCAGTATTTGGAGAATTCTAATATTGCTATTTGCTTTCATCGCATAATGGATCCTCTTTTTACTATACCCTATGGATTCAAAAAGCCTTCTATACCTATCTCTTATGACAGCCTCATTGTAAACATATAAAGGGCTACCAAACTCCTCTACTAGCTTTTTTGCCGAAATATTCCCAATAAAAAACTCATTTCCACGAATCTCGTATGCCTGAATCATTACTGCCTCCATAAATACAAAAAGGTATTGCTCAAAATTTTTATACCAAAATAGTTATAATTAATTATAATATATAAAAACCCCTTGTTCACTTTCTTTTGAACGGCCAAAAGAAATAGTTTTCTGCTTTTTGTAGGAAAAGCAGTTGTAAACTCATTGTTACCTTTCTTTTGTCCGGGCAAAAGAAAGGTAACCGAAAGAAAACCCGCCCGCCCACGCTACGCAAAGTTTGCAATGCAACTGCTCAGGCTCGGGAGCGGTGAAAAAACCCTTCACACTTTCTTTCTGAACGACTAGAAAGAAAGTGTGCAAAGAAAGAGTCGCCGACACCGCTTTATCGGTCAATTCTTCCTCTATACCAATGGTGTTAACCTTAATACTTTATTTTTTACCTTCCTTC
>Ga0315298_1002713_pt1 | contig 29369 bp, 33 predicted proteins | sample WHS_1_MG_FD_203077 | JGI IMG/M metagenome (GOLD analysis project Ga0315298, IMG submission 203077) | Extremophilic microbial mat communities from Washburn Hot Springs, YNP, Wyoming, USA - WHS_1_MG | ecosystem: Environmental > Aquatic > Thermal springs > Hot (42-90C) | place: USA: Wyoming... | reverse complement strand
GCCTTTGGCGCCGGGCAAGTCTCCACCATGGAGATGAAGCGCGGGCAAGTGGATATGATGGGCGTTCCTGCCCATGAGTTGCGCGTCAAGCCGGTTCTCTGCGCTTGAAATGACTCACAGCGGTAACGGGCGGACCTGGGTAACCGGTCTGCCCTTTTCTTTTGCGCGTTTCTTCCGCAAAATCCCCCGCGAGCACCCCACCATCCCCAGCGTCGAGAGAGGCGGTTATGAGCACAGAACTGTGGTACACCGAGCGCTATGAAGAGCACAGCGCAGCATTGAGCCTGAAAATCCGCGAAGTGCTGCATCGCGAGCAGAGTCCTTATCAGACCATTGAAATCTTCGAAACCGAGCAGTTCGGCACCCTCATGACGCTAGACGGGTTGGTGATGGTCACCGACCGCGACAACTTTCTCTATCACGAAATGATGAGCCATCCGGCCCTCTTTACCCACCCGGGGCCCAAACGGGTACTGATCATCGGTGGTGGTGACTGCGGCACCCTGCGCGAGGTACTGCGCCATCGAGAAGTGGAAGAAGCCGTGCAGGTTGAACTGGATGAGCGGGTCACCCGCGTTGCCGAGCGTTTCTTCCCGGAACTCTGTGAGAAAAATAATGACCCCCGCGCCCATTTTCACTTTACGGATGGCATCACTTGGGTCAAAGAGGCGGAGGCGGGACGCTATGATGTGATCATCGTCGACTCCACCGACCCAGTCGGACCGGCCGCAGGGCTTTTCGCCACGGACTTTTACGCGGCTTGTCACCATGCACTGGCAGATCAGGGCGTGCTGGTAGCTCAGTCTGAATCTCCCCTGTTACATGCCGACCTGATCCGTCAGTGCCAGCGGCGCATGACGGAAGCGGGCTTTGACGCGGTGAACAGCGTGTACTTCCCGCAATTCTGCTATCCCTCCGGCTGGTGGAGCGGGACACTGGGACGCAAGGGCCTGGCCATGGATGCTTTCCGTGCTGATGATGCTCAGGCCTTTACCGGCACTCATTACTACCACGCAGGGATGCAGCAGGCCGCACAAGTCGCCCCAGCCTTTCTGATGCCCTGAACAGGCACTTCAGAGTCAGCCAGCGCGCGGTCCGACAACCGGGTGCTGCGGACAGTAATTCCACAGACGCAGGGCGGGGACTTCATGCTCCCAACCCAGGCAGGAAATACTGCCCGGGTCCAGGTGCAGATGATCACCAAAACGCAGATCCAGCCCCAGCCAACGGGTAGCCAGCGCCCGCAAAATGTGGCCATGGGCAAAACACAGCACATGACGGTGGCCCCTCGCATCCCATTCCTTGAGCAGCTCGTCGCAACGACCACTGACGGCTTCCGGGCTTTCACCCCCCGGCCCGCCGCAACGGAAGACGCTCCATTCCGGATCTTCCTGGCGAATTTCGGCCGTGGTCATGCCCTCGTAGCGACCATAACGCCACTCACAGAGCCCCCGATGCAATTCCGGATCGCTGAAACCCGCAAGAATGGCAGTATGATGGGCGCGCAGCATAGGGCTGGAGTAAATACCATCAAAATGCCCCTGTTCCACAAAGGATTTCCAGAGCGCTTGCGCGTCTGCGCGCCCCTCCGCCGTCAACGCCACCTCGGTCACCGAGGTATGTTTACCGCGATCTGCCCATTCCGTCATGCCATGCCGCACCAGGGTGATGGATTCTATATTCATGCGGAGCCTCCAGAAGGTGATGCACGTCCTTCTTAACTATACGGCCCCGACCATCCGCCTGAACCTGCGGTTTTTCCGATGGCTATGGCCCAAAAGCTGATCGCTCATTCTTCAGCGCATCGTGCTATTCACTATACTTCCGCTTCGTCTTCATCGCTACCCGTTTCTTTGAAGGCAGCAGGGTCCAGGTGGTAACGACGCAGCAGGCGATAAAACTCCGTCCGGTTACGCTGCGCCAATTGTGCAGCCTGACTCACGTTGCCCCGGGTCATGCGCATAATCTGGATCAGATAATTCATCTCGAAACGGCCTTTGGCATCAGCCAGGGGCATGACTTCACCCTCTTTGTCGCGCAGGGCGTGACGGATGAGGGGCGCACCGATTCGCGGGGTAGTAGACAGCACCACCGCCTGTTCAATGACGTTGGCCAGTTGCCGGACGTTACCTGGCCACGGCGCCCCCACCAGCAGTTCCATGGCCTCCGGCGCGATACCGCGGACATCCTTGCGATTCTTGGCCGCTGTATCGCGTAAAAAAAACTCGGCCAGCAGAGGGATATCCTCGGGACGCTCAGCCAGGGCAGGCAACTCCAGAGTCACCACGCAAAGGCGATAGTAGAGATCATCCCGGAAACGCCGGGCAGCCATCTCCTGCTCCAAATCCCGGTGACTGGCGGAGATGATCCGCACATCCACGGCGATGCTCTCGGTGGAGCCGACAGGGCGGATCACTCGCTCCTGCAAGGCACGCAACAGTTTGACCTGTAAGGAGAGGGGCATATCGCCAATCTCATCCAGAAACAGCGTGCCGCCCTCAGCGGCCTGAAACAACCCCTGATGACTATTGGCCGCCCCGGTGAAGGCGCCCTTTTTGTGCCCGAAAAGTTCCGACTCCAGGAGTTGCTCGGGAAAGGCCGCGCAGTTAAGCGCAATAAAGGCGTGATTGCGGCGTGGGCTCGCCTGATGGATGGCCTGGGCCAGCAGTTCCTTACCGGTACCACTGGCACCATGAATGAAGACACTGGCATCAGAAGCAGCCACCAGACGCGCCTGATCCAGCACCGTCTGCATTTTGGGACTGCGGGTCAGGATACGGTCCCAACTGGAATCCCTGCCCTTCTTGCCCGAACCCGGCAGAACCGCCGCTGTCAGGTTGAAGGCCCGCTCCACCTGCGCCATCAGATCCTTGCCATCAAAGGGCTTGGTGAGAAAGGCAAAGACGCCCTGATCCGCCGCCAGCAAAGCATCGGGAATGGAACCATGGGCAGTAAGAATAATGACGGGCAAGGTCGGGTAGTCGCGGCGAATGGCGTCCAGCAGCGCCATGCCGTCCATCTCGTCCATCTTGAGATCGGTGATGACCAAAGACGGATGCTCCATCGCCAGCACCGACAGTGCCTCGTTACCACTGGCGGCGGTACTGACGGCATAGCCGGCTGTCTTCATGCGCAGGGACAACAGACGCAGGAGATCAGCGTCATCATCTACCAGTAAAATTCTGCCCTTTTCCATTTCGGTTTAGTGCCCCTGGGGTAAGCGCGCGTTTTTCTCGATCTGTACCAGCTCATTGAGTTTCTTGCGCAAATCCATCTCGCGTTGCTGAGACTGCAGGAGGCGGTTCTGCAGGTCATTGACCCGAGCCTCCAACTTTTGGTAGCCGGGATCGCCAGCCCGGGCATCGGCAAGCTGCTTGGTCAGGCTGGCGGCCTCCGCTTTTTCGGAAACACAACTTGCGGTGACCGGAGCGACTGTTTCCAACGTGCCAATACGGGCCTGTAAGGCCGCCAACTTGCTGGACTGTATAACCTGTTCGCCGGGCTTAAGAATCACTGTATTTGATGGTAGTAGAGGCAACGGCGTGGTCGCGCAACCCGCCAGAGTCAACATGGCGAGCGTGGGGAGCAGTACGATCTGTGATCGGCAGGCGCAACCGGAAGCAGGCCCCTGGCGTTTCTTTATCCAGCAATTCAAGACTTCCCCCATAACTCAATACATACTCTCTGGCGATGGCCAGTCCCAACCCGCTGCCCTCGATCTTCCCCGCATCCGAGGCCTCGCCCCGGTAGAGAATATCGAAAATCTTTTCACGCTCTTCGGGCACCACACCTGGCCCCTCATCCTGAACATCAAGGACCGCTTGTTCGTCCTGTACCTGCAAATATATCCGTATCGTAGCGTTTTGCGGCGAGAATTTCACGGCATTTGACAACAAATTATCGCAAATAGTCCGCAGGCGGTCTCCATGACCACGCACATGCACATCAGCCAGATCCGTTACCAGATGCAGGGATTTGCTACGCAGGCTGGGCTTATAACTCAACAGCAGATCCTCCACCACCGCTGTCAGGGAGATGTCCTGCGCCATACCCGCACCCACTGGTCCCTCGGCCAGGCTGAAACGCAGGAGATCCTCAATCAGTCGCTGCAGACGCAGGCTGTTGTCGCGAACGATATGCACGATCTCCTGCTGCTCGTCCACACCCAACTCGTGGCCCAGATCCTCCTGGAGCAGCTCTGCGCCTTCGCGAATGGCCGTCAGCGGCGTCTTCAATTCATGGGAAAGCTGCCGCAGGAAATGCAGTTTGGCTGCTTCCAACGCATTGAGCCGGTTACGCAACCACTCCAGGCGATTGCCCAGACTGGCAATATCTCGCGGCCCCTGCACGGCGATGGGCGTTTCCAGATCACCATCACCCAGACCGGAAACCGCCTGGTCGAGACGCCGGATGGGACGGGTGATCAACACGATAAACAGGACCGCGAAGGCAACGGAGAGCGGCAACACCAGCAGCACCTCTAAAATGGTCAGACGCTTGATCGCCAGCGCTCGGGTGCCCAGCTTGGCCACCTCGGTGCTGATCCCTTCATTCACATCGCTTTGCAGACGTTGCGCCTCAGCGCTGGCGCGGCTGAAGTCACTCTCCAGTGCACCGCGATTCTCCTCCAACGACACCAACGGCAACAACTGGCGGGCACGGGCCAGATGACCGGCCAGCCGTTGAAGACGTTGTCGATCAACGAGAGACGGCCCAGCCGCAGCAAACTGGGCACTGGATTTCTTGTACTCCGTAAAACTCTGATCATAAAGCACCAGCAAAGCCTGATCCCGTAACACCGTATATTGCAGACCATAACGTTCCATGGATCGTACCGCATTATTCATCCGGTTGGCCGCATCGCTCATGGCCACCGCGCGCAAAATACTTACCTGCCCCTGCTCGGCAAAGTGGGCAATAGAAATGGTCACGCTGACAATGACCAGCACCAGCGGCACGATGGCCAAGCCAAAACCAATGACGGCCAACTTGGAAATGGAACTCGGGCGTAATGCCATAGACCAGCAAGCTCCAACGAAGAAAAAGAGTCTCAGCGTAGAATCGCGGGCTGGAAAGTGCAAGGGGAAACACCAAGCAACTAAATACAACACCTTTATCCCCAATTAAAACCGGGGGTAATCTCTGGACGCTGCAAATCGCATATATCAAAAAACCTGGGGTTTAAACCCCAGGTTTAGAAAACAGAACTCAACAGGTCACACCGCACGGGCGCAACCCGATAAACCCTTAGGCCGCAGGCTCGGCCTTCTTCTCGACAGGCTTCTTCATTTCGGACTTCTTCTCCATCACTTTGTGCTCAGGAGCCTTTTTCCCGACCTTCTTGTGCTCAATCTTCTTGTGCTCGGCTTTCTTCTCCACGGCCTTGTGCATAGGGGCTTTATGCTCCATGGTCTTTTCCGGGGCCTTTGCGGCGGCGGGGACTTCGGTGGCAAAAGCAGCAGTGGCAGTCAGGAAGGACAGGGCAGCCGTCAGGGCAACAATCTTCTTCATTGGTAAGCTCTCCTCAAAAAGTGGTTCCAGTTTCCGCGTTCGGCGGTGCCGTTTTTCGACAGCGAAGAGGTATAAGCACGAGTCGTGCCAATATTTAACTATATGTTTTTAATTGTTATTATTTTTACCCCCGGCATTAGAGAGCGTTGATGAGTCGCTTATATCCGACGTGCAGGCAGGCGGGGGGCCTCCGCCTGGCGTCTTTGAATGCTGAACAGCCCCCATCTTTAACAAAAAAGTCTTCATATATACATGGTGTTAATAAACAGCGCACGGGGACAAAAGACAGAAATGCACCACCATCACCCAAGCAAAAACAGGGAAGAGAGAACAAGGAAGAGGGGCCAATGCGTCACCTTTAGGCGACAGGACTTGGCAACCTTGCAATAACGATGTGATCTGGCGCGCTTCGCACCTGTCGTCCGGCAACGACGTCAGGGGCTGCGCGGATTGCAGGGCACTCCGGAAAGCACCCTGTAGCATCTATATAAGGGGTTTAGGGCGCAGGCGGTACGTAGCCTTCAGGTGCTGGGGCACCATCGCCAAAGAAATAGGCATCCATCTGTTTTTCCAGAAATGTCCGCGATTTGGGATCAATGGGAGAAAGACGGTATTCGTTGATGAGCATGGTCTGATGTTTCAGCCAGCCCTGCCAAGCCTCCTTAGAGACCTCTTGATAAATTCGCGCGCCAAGGGCGCCAGGATAAGGCGGACGATCAAGACCTTCGGCCTCATGGCCGAGTTTTACGCACTGTACCATTCGTGACATAACGGAAGTTCCTCGATGACTCTGGGATGGATAACACTGTGTGGCTCTATATTACCTGAACTCGCCGCTCAGGAATAAGCCGCACGGCATAGCTGCTTAATCTGGCGGCACATGTAGTCAGAATTCGAGTATCAGCGACCTCCGCCGAGATTCCGTAGAATCCGCCGAATGGGCGTGGGCAAACCTTGTGTCAGAGCGTCTGCGGGACGATACCAGCGCAGAGTGGCGGCCGAATCCGCAACAGCGCTGTCCAAAACGCGCGCATGCGCACAGCGAAAACGCAACTGGAAGTGGGTAAAAACATGTTGCTGCTCTTCCTCCAGCGCCATCAACTGGAGACCCAGCCGCAAACGACGCGACCACGCCTCTTGCAAAAATTGCCATACGGCAGGGGTGTCTTCCAGCGGATGAAGGGTATCGTTGCAAAGGATGGAAAATTCGCCGCCATCAGGCGCCGCCTGCGGTAGGCACCAGAGCCCGCCCCAGATGCCGGAATCCGGCCGTTTTTCCAGCAATATCCTCCCTTCCATATCCACGACCAGGAGAAAAAAGGCACAGCGCTGCGGTTTTGGGGGCCGGTTAACCGTCACGGGCAGGGCATGACTGCGTCCTTGGGCATGGGCCATACAACGGCTAGCCAAAGGGCAATTCGGGCAGCGCGGCTGGCGTGGGGTGCAGATCATGGCACCGAGGTCCTGAATGGCCTGATTGTAGCCATGGGCATCCTCAGGAGTAAGGGCGCTGGCCAGGGTCCAGAGCCACTGCTGCGTCGCAGCGGCCTTCGGATCAGCATCTATGGCATGGCTACGGATGAGCACGCGCCGGGCATTGGCGTCGAGGATGGCCTGTCTTTGTCCGAAAGCACTGGCGAGCACCGCAGCGGCAGTACTGCGACCCACTCCCGGCAGGGTGACGGCATCTTCGAGGGTATCGGGAAAGTGGCCGCCGAAGCCCGTGACCACCTCCTGCGCCGCGCGCTGGGCGTTGCGGGCACGGGCGTAATAACCGAGCCCACTCCACAGGGCGAGCACTTGATCCTGCGGCGCCGCTGCCAGTGCCCGCCAGTTCGGCAAGGCTTGCAGAAAGCGGGCGTAATACGGCTTGGCGCTCTCCACCTGGGTTTGCTGCAACATGATTTCTGCAAGCCAGAGGCGATAGGGATCGCGGGTCTGGCGCCACGGCAGGTCGTGGCGCCCGTGGCGGGCGTACCAATCCAGCAGGGCTTCGGCGATGGGGATCATGGCCGCACCTTGGAGGCTGTGCTGCGAATAACCAGATCGCGGGCGCTAATTTTACCCCAAAGCAGCTTTGCGACGTGGATTTCACCAGTCACTGGCCACTGCTGCGGTACTGCAGGAAGCGGCGTCGCTGTGCCCGGTTGGGGAGCAGGCAGATAGCGACCGAGATTGAGTTGCGCCACGCGCAGATTGACGTGGATAGCCAGCGGGTTCCAGGTCCCGGATATTTTGCCCGTCCAGGCGCTGTCATCCAACTCACTCTGGGTGACAGCCCACTGGAAATAGGGATTGTCTAACTGGATTGTGCCCGTCGACGTCAATCGTTGCAAAGCATTAGGGTCTGTTAACTTCGGCAGGGACAGCCCCCAGCGGGTGGCCAACTGGGGCAAGCGCCGGATGGTGATCTGATAGGCCAGATGACCCTGCAACGTCTTCCAGTCAAGACCCACTGTTTGGACATGGAGTGCCAGGTCATCCCCCACTGTCAGCGCGCCTTCCTGCACCGCAAGCTGGCTTTGCGCCATGTTCAGACGTAACGCCTGCAAGCGCAACTGTGCCGGACCTTGCCCACGCGCTTGCCAGCGGACGCGCAACGTCGGCAAGACCATGTCCTTTGCCGCGCTTTGGAGCGTCGGAATAGCCACCTGCAGCAGCGTCGGATCAAGCGTTGTACCCACTTGCAAAGAAATATTCCGCGCGAACAGCGCAGGCGCCGACCCCGTCCCGGCCGCAAAATGCCAGCGCCCGCCTTTTCCCCGCCAGTGCCAGCCACCCGCCAACTGACTGGGTCCCTTCGCCAGCACCTGCCCATTCACGGCCGTTAGGGACAGGTTATGTCCGGCCACATCCGGCCAGCGCAGCGTGCCATCGCGAATTATCATCTTACCTGGCAGGGAAAGCGCAGCACCACCTGCGTTAGCGGCGCCTTTCCATGGCCCGTTAAGCACAGGCGCATCGAGTACGATTTGCTGGAGTTGCACCTGGCCGTGCAGGAGGGAGCGCCAGTCTAACGCCACCATGAGTCGACTGGCGCTGAACTGAGGGTGGGCCGCCGGGCCGACGCGCAGACCCGGTAACGTGAACCGCAATTCTTGTTTTCCCCAATGCCATTCCGGGTTGGCGGCGAGATGCACCGGCCGCTGCAAGCGGGCAGCCAAGACCCCCTCTAAAACGTAGCGAGGACCACCCACGAACCAAAACAGCACAGCAGCCGAAACGATGAGGATCAACACGACGATAACAGACGTCGTAATCCTGCGCAGGCTCAGCCTAACTATGCCCGCCCCCCCGTCAGCACCGGCCATTCTCCGGAAAGCGCGCGGGCAGCCAGCGCCTCAGCATCCGCGATAGTGGTCTGCCGGATCACCTCCTTGACCTCGGGAATAGCGCCGGGATACATGCTGAATTCACGCAACCCCAATCCCAGCAACAGCGCTGTAAAGGCCGGGTTCGCCGCCATCTCGCCGCACATCGCTACCGGGATGCCCCGTGCATGACCGGCGGTGATGGTGTATTGAATCATCGCCAATACCCCGGCATGCAGGGGGTCAAAGAGATCATTGACGTCATCATCACCGCGATCCACTGCCAGCGCGTACTGAATCAGATCGTTAGTGCCGATGGAGAAAAAATCTGCCCGCCCGGCAAAGTAGTGCGCTGCCATGGCCACGGCAGGCACTTCCACCATAATGCCCAGCGGCATATCCACATCACAGGCGTGCCCTTCGGCGCGCAATTCTGTCTGCAACTCACTGACCAGCGCCCGGGTTTGCAGTAATTGCCCCATACTGCTGAGCATGGGCAGCATCAGCCGTATCGGCCCCAATGCCGAAGCGCGAAGAATGGCGCGCAGATGCGGCCGGAACCATTCCGGACGCCGCAGACAAAGACGCAGCCCGCGCAAGCCAAGGGCCGGATTGAGCGCAGCGTGGAGCCCCGCATCGTCATCACGCAGGCCCTTGTCGGCGCCGATGTCGAGAGAACGGATGGTCACTGGTGCCCCATCCATCTGCTCTACCACTCGGGCAAAGGCGTGGAATTGCTCTTCCTCATCCGGGATGTCCGGGCGATTCATGAAGAGAAACTCACTGCGATAAAGGCCGACACCATCCGCATTCATGCGCCGCACCATATCGATATCATCTGGCAATTCAATATTAGCGCGCAGATGAATAGGCACCCCGTCTACAGTTATCGCGGGCAGATCGCGCTGCTCTTCCAACAACCGCCGACGCCGTTGCCGCTGCTCCTGCAAAGCCTGATATTGCCGCAATATCAGGTCATCCGGCGCAACCAGCAGGATACCCTGGTCCCCATCGACAATCACCACATCACCGCTACGTAGCAGGCGCGTCGCCGAGTGCGTGCCGACCACGGCCGGAAGTCCGAGACTTCTGGCCAGAATAGCAGAGTGAGAGTTCGCTGCACCAAAGTCGGTTACCCAGGCGAGCACCTTGTCTTTTTTCATCAATACCGTATCGGCTGGCGTCAACTCTTCGGCGATGATGATCTGACCCTCCGCGCTCTGTAGAACGGGGGTCTTTACACCAATCAGACGGCGCAAAACCCGGTCTGTCACCTGAATAATATCTTCCCGCTTGGCGCGCAAATACGCGTCTTCCATGCGGTCAAAAATCTCCAGCAGCCGCTCCCGCTCCAACTGGATAGCCCAGGCGGCATTGCGATGTTCATCGCGAATAGACCGCAGGGGTCTTTCGCGCAGTGCGGGATCGTCCAGCATCAACAGATGCGCATCAATAAAAAGACGGGTATCTTGCGGGGCATCCCTCGGGATAGCATCGCGCACAGAGAGCAGCTCATCCCGGGCGCCGCTCAAAGCCGCACGCAAACGCAACACTTCCGGCTCTATGGCCTCAGGCACCAGTAAATGCTCAGGAATATCGAGGGTAGTGGGCTCAAGTACCAATGCCGTGCCGATGGCAATGCCGCCAGAGGCGCCAATTCCCGCCAGTTCAAAACTCATGATTCTTCACCAAAACGATCCGCCGCGAGTGCGAGCAAGGCATCGGCACAGGCCTGCTCATCTTCGCCATTCGTTTCCAGGGTCAGAATACTCCCCTGTGCAGCGGCGAGGGTCATCAACCCCATAATGCTCTTACCATTGACCCGCTGACCATTACGCTCCAGCCAGACCGCGCAGGGATAGCGCACCGAGAGGCTGACAAATTTAGCTGACGGCCGCGCATGCAAACCGAGCTGATTGATAATGGGATAGTCTACGCGCAGGGTCACAGGCACTTGCCTCTCTTCTCATGAACAAAAATAAATCAGGTATCCCCGGAGCATAGCGCGCGATCGCCGTTCGAACCAGAAGAGAGTTGTTGCGGATAACGGCTCAGCGCTGCAGCGATTCTTGCGCATTCCTGCGTGCAAGGATATCGACGACGCCTTGAACGCCGCCTTCCAGAGCACCCTGACGTGCTGCAGCCAACCCTTCACCGCGCCGCGACAAGGCACGCAGAAGCATCGCCAGATTAAGGCCACTCACCGCTGCTACCCGGCCTTCCGGGAGAATAGCCGGAATGAGATTAGCGGGGGTGGCACCATAGAGATCATTCAGAATCAATATGGCATCACTGTCACCTGTTTTTTCTAACAACCTCCACAAACGCCGACGGCCTTCCTCCGGCGTCTGATCAGGCAAAATTTCCAGCACCTCCAAGGCGGGCGGCACAGATCCGAAAATATGCCGGAGTGCGGCGGCAAAGGCCTCACCCAGTCCCGCGTGGGTCAGGAGCACGATGGTAATCATGTCAGCGTCTCGGTAATGCCCAGTTCCCGGTGCTGGATCAGGACACGTTGTCCTTCTCCGGCAAGCACTTGCGCTAATGCCTCCACCATATATACGCTGCGATGCTGCCCCCCGGTACAACCCAGAGAAACCGTCACATAGTTGCGGTGCTCTTGCGCAAAAGGCGCCAGCCATGCCTGCAGGAAGCTGCGCAACGAATTGAAAGCGCGGCCCGCCTCTGGAGCCTTCTCCAGAAAATCACGCACCGGCGCGTCACGACCGGTCAGGGCGCGCAGTTCAGGACTATAATGGGGATTGGGCAGTGCGCGCAGATCAAAAACGAAGTCGGAATCCAAAGGAAGGCCTTTTTTGAAGGCAAAAGACTGCAATAACAAGACCAGGCCACTGTAATGATGAGACGCCAGACTCCATGCCTGCACCCGCAAACGCAACTGGTGGGTATTGATCTGGGAGGTGTCGAGGCGCTTGTCGGCCACATCGGCAAGGGGTTGGACCATCTCGCGTTCACGCCGCAACACCGTGAGCAGAGATTCGCCCAAGGCTGCCGCGAGATCATCGGTGAGAGGATGACGACGGCGAGTCTCACTGAAACGGCGCAGTAACGTACCCTCGTCCGCTTCCAGAAAAAGGATGCGCGGGCGCAGAGCGTAACGCTCGCGCAGATCGGCCAACGCTTGTGGCAGAGCCGCGAGAAACTCGCGGTTACGGACGTCGATACTCACGGCGGCGAGCATGGAACTGGCATCCCGCCGCGCCAGTTGGGCTCCGAAATCCACCAGCAGGGTAGCCGGCAGATTATCGACACAATAATAACCTTGATCCTCCAGGGCCTGTAGAACGGTGGATTTTCCTGAACCGGACAGACCACTGACGATAATAAAGTCCCGCTCCGCCATCATTCTTCCCCGACACTCAATTGTACCTGCGCCTCAAAATCCGCGAGCATATCTCCGCCGGACTCCTTTACATACTGGCTGCGTGCCGCCGCCTCGACCAGTACGGCCAAATTGCGCACCGCAGAAACGGGCATGCGTAACCGGGGCAATTGGATTCCGAGAATATCCAGGTGATCCACCTTGCCTTGCAAGCGATCGATATCCGCCATTTCCATATCGCACATATCCTGGATTTCAACGACTAGCCGGATACGTTTGGAACGCACGATGGCAGCGGCGCCGAAGAACTCCCGGATGTTAATAATACCCAGACCACGTACTTCCAGAAAATTACGTAGCGGAGCCGGACAGTGCCCTGTCAGGACATTCGGGGCTTCACGGATACAGAGCACGCTATCATCGGCCACCAGGCGGTGGCCGCGACTGACCAGTTCCAAGGCCAACTCGCTCTTGCCAATCCCTACCTCGCCCTGCAAAAGCAAGCCGATCCCCAGCACATCGACCAGTACGCCATGCACCTGCTGGCGGGGCGCCAGCTCCCGATGCAGGTAGTGTTGCACCGCTGCCAGCACCATTTTTGCGCCCATTGGCGTCGTCATCACGGCAATGTGCCGGGCTTTCAGATCTTCATGGAGAAGATCATCCAGTATCTGACCCTCACAAACAACGAGCAGACGCAGCTTATGGGGCGGAAACTGGGTAATAGCCTCTGGGTGGGCACGCAGGTAGGTTAGCTCATAACCCCCGGCAATCTGCACCGCATGTGGCCGGATAAAGTTGAAAAACCCGACCAGTGCCGCCCCACCCACATCATCTTCCGCCGAGGAATCGCCGCGGAGATGATGGTCTTCCTCAGGCTGGTACAGACACTGCCAGTGCAATTCGCTCTGCAGGTCTTCACAGAGCCGACGCAAGCTGATTTGTCGTTCAATAACGCCGCTTTGCCCGACACTCATGGCTGTAACCAGTCTGCTTTATGGTACAAACTACGCCGGACTCGTCAACAAACGAAAAAACTCCTGCGGATCCGGAGTTTTCATCAGTACTTCGCGTACCTCGTCCACCGCGAGTTTGGCGGCTAATGCAGAGAGCGTCTCCAGATGGGCGGTCGCAGCCGCTTTGGGCACCACTACCGCCAGAAATATACGCACGTCCAACCCGTCTGGCGCCGCAAACGGAATACCCTGCGCCGTGCGCAGCGCAGCAACAGCTACCTGACTCACACCCTCCAACCGCGCATGGGGCAAAGCCACCCCATGCCCGATGCCCGTGGACCCCTGCGCCTCACGGCTTTGCAAGGCCGCCGCAATCCCTTCAGCAGACAGGCCGGTAGACCCTGCCAGGATTTCCGCCAATGCCTGCAGCACATCACCAGCATCGGCCACGGGCGGATCCATACGAATGTTTGTCGGGGAAAGAGGCGGGGTCATCATGGCTATTCAGTCGACTTCAGCAATGGCTGCCAAGCCAGCGGGATGATCATTACGGCGATCCTGCAACTTTTCCTTGTAGCTGTGCACCTGCGCCTCCAGTTTGTCGGCCACCAGATCTATGGCCGCGTACATATCGGCATCATGTACCTCGGCATGGAAGACGTGCCCTGGGGCATTGACCGTAATATCTACGACGTTAGTCAGCTTTTCGTGGGGGAGGTGCCTCAGCACCACCTGAGCGTTAATGACGTGGTCGAAGTAACGACCGAGGCGTCCAATCTTTTCATCGACATAGTTTTTAATGGCATCCGTCAAATCCAGGTGCTGCCCGGTAATAGTAATTTGCATAGCGCTCTCCTACCCAAGTGATGTGATCGTTATGAATCCTGTCCCGCCGCGGGGTCCGCCCTCAGTGTAGCGCCAACGGCGCCGGCAAAAAACCCTGGCAGCGGCATCCGCCTCACAAACGACGACGCTGACTCGCAGCAGGAATATTGGCCGCCTCGCGGTACTTGGCCACCGTCCGCCGCGCAATCTGAATACCCTGATCGGCCAGCACCTTGGCAATTTCCGCATCGCTCAGGGGATGACGTGCGCTTTCGGCCTGCGTCATCTTGATGAGTAGCGCACGAATCGCCGTGGCCGACGCGGAACCGCCGCTGTCGGTACCCACATGACTGGAGAAGAAGTATTTAAACTCATAGAGACCGCGGGGTGTAATCATGTATTTCTGATTAGTGACCCGCGATACCGTAGACTCATGCATTTCTACTGCCTCGGCGATATGACGCAGGACCATGGGCCGCATAGATTCAGGCCCGTTGGCAAAAAAATCCTTTTGCCGTTCGACGATGGCCCGCGCCACCTTCAATATGGTGTCCTGGCGGCTCTGCAGGCTCTTGATAAACCAGCGCGCCTCGTTGAGCTGATCCTGAATATATTTATGCGCCGCATCTTTCCCACCCGCCATGCCGGCATAACGACGGTTGATACGTAATTTAGGCATTGCCTCGGGATTCAGATCTACGCGCAGGCGCTTACCCGTCCAGCGCACAATCACATCGGGGATCACATACTCGGTGCTCTCTGCACCCACATCTTCACCCGGCTTGGGATTCAGAGCGGAAATCAGCGCCATTGCCGTACGCAATGCCTCCTCATCCACCCCCAGAGTCGCACACAGACGCGGGTAATCGTGACGTGCCAGGGCCTGCAGGTGATCCTTCACTATCCGTTGGGCCAGCAATATGGGCGCATCCCCTTCGACCATCTGTTTTAGCTGTAGCAAGAGGCATTCACTGAGATTACGTGCACCGACGCCCGGTGGGTCGAAGTCTTGCACGCGCAGCAACACGGCCAACAACGCATCTTCTTGCACATTCATATTGACTGCGAGTTCTTCCAGGCTTTCCGCCAGGTAACCGCGCTCATCAATGGCGTCGATGATTAACTCCGCCATGTTGCGCTCGTCAGCACTAAAGTGCGTCATATCGGCCTGCCAACGAAGATAGTCCTGCAGGCTTTGGCTGTGGCTGTTACGCAATTCAAAATCTGGCATATCTTCGTCAGAACCACTGCCAGAGCCTGACGTACCTAGATCAAAGACATCATCCCACTGACTGTCTACAGGCAATTCATCAGGCAGCGTATCCTCAGCCGCCAGATCCAGTTGACGGTCTTCGGAAGGATGCTCAAGCGTCTCCGGGACTGGTCCGCCACTGCCTTCATCCCCGACCTCCTCATCGAGCAGAGGATTGCTCTCCAGCATGCTTTGAACTTCCTGCTGCAGATCAAGCGTAGACAACTGCAGCAGACGGATCGCCTGTTGCAGTTGCGGGGTCATGGCCAGATGCTGGCCGAGCTTGAGTTCTAAGCCTTGTTTCATAATTTCCAAAAATCAGATTTGAAACTGATCTCCCAGGTAAACCTGCCGCACCATGGGATCATCAACAATTTCCTGCGGACTACCTGCCGTCAGAACCTTGCCATCATGGAGTATATAGGCGCGTTCGCAAATGCCTAATGTCTCGCGCACATTGTGGTCAGTAATCAGAATACCGATGCCACGCCCACGCAAATCCTGGATGAGCCGTTGAATTTCCAGCACGGAAATGGGATCGATACCGGCGAAAGGTTCATCCAGCAAAATAAAACGCGGACTCATGGCCAGCGCCCGCGCAATTTCCACCCGCCGCCGCTCGCCACCGGAAAGACTGTGCCCTTTGGTGTCACGCAACGGGTGGAGATGGAGATCACTGAGCAATTGTTCCAGGCGTTCTTGCCGCTCGACCTTGCTCAACGGCAAAGTTTCCAACACGGCGAGGACATTGTCAGCAGCACTCATCTGGCGAAAAACGGAGGGCTCCTGGGGGAGATACCCCAGCCCCATGCGGGCACGTTCGTGCATAGGCAGCGCGGTGATATCGCGCTGTTGCAGAAAAATATGACCGCGATCGGGACGCACCAATCCGACCATCATGTAAAAGGTTGTGGTTTTCCCCGCTCCATTAGGACCGAGCAGTCCCACCACCTCGCCTGCGGCCACCTGCACCGAAACGTCGCGCACCACAGCCCGCCGCCGGTACGACTTGAACAGGGATTGCGCCTGCAACAGGCCGCTCATGGCCTCCCACCGCTGGTGGCGTGATCCGCCGCTGCGGGATAGAAGATCGACTGTACCCGCTGACCGGGGGCCGCAGTGACGGAGGTTTTCTGAGTCTGCAGGAAATAAGTGACCTGCTGACCATTGATCTCGTTTTTTTTCTGCCAGAGATGGGCATTGCCGATGAGCACTATTTCGCCGCTGCCCGGTTTATAGACCAGGGTGTTACCATAGCCGTGGCGCTGGGCACTGGGCATGGTGAAGGTAACCGGGTTTCCCACCGCCGTGGCCTGCTGCACCTTGCCACCGACCGCTACGACAGTGAGTTTATCGGCATGTACAACCACGTCGCCTTGGGTCATAACCACGTTCCCGGTATAAACGGCCTGCTGCTGCGGTTTGTTCTCACCATGCAGCGCGTCGGCACTAATCTGAATAGGGCCTTTGCCCAGCCCCTGCTCCGCAACCGGTGCGGCCGAGGCGGTGGCAGAAACAACCATAAGCAAGGAGGGCCAGAATCGCCGGAAAGAAAATCGCTTATGGGACATACATGCCACGCACATCATGCAAAATATTCACCTCTTGGGTTTTTACCGAAGCCCAAAGACCTACCCCGGTCATCCAGTCTTGGCCCCGTTCCAGCCGTACCGGCTCTCTGGACGTAATAATGCCCGTTTGCGCATCATAGTGCACCTTTTCGGTGAGCAGGCGGGTGTCCGGTTGCAAGGTGCCAATAACGTTCCCCCATAAGGTAATCATGTGGCTGTGGCCATCTTCTATGCCCTGATTGGCACGCAGATGCGTCTGCTGTCCCGGCTTGAACCGCTCAACGGTAACCTGCCTAAGTATGGTCTGATCGACGCCCGGCTCGTGATAGGCTGTCTGGGCGGTGGCGAGCAAATCCAGTTTCCCGGTTGCCGTGTACTGGCGCATGACCACATCTTCGGCCGCCTGATCCCCCTTATGGATTTGACCATGCCAGTCAATGGGCGGCAGGGGCAGGGGATGCTGCGGCCAGGACCACCACACCAGCGCCGCGAGGACCAGCAGCAGCAGAGACAGACCCAAGCCAGGGGCGCGGAAACCTGGTATCAGCTTACGCGACATGGCCCGCTCTCGGATTGATTGGTGATCAAGACAGCGCTCCAACAGCCTTGGCGATGACTGCTGGCCAGTACCCCTGTGCCTGCAGAATCAGCTCGCAGAGCTCCCGCACCGCACCACGACCGCCCCGTTGCACGCTCTGCCAGTGTACTCGACAACCGACCTCCGGGTGCGCATCAGCCGGAGCAGTCGCCAGACCAACGCGGGTAAGAATGGGCAGATCGATAAGATCATCTCCCATATAAGCCACCTCGGCGTCATCCAGGCCGAGAGCGATTTTGAGCTCCGTGTAGGCCAGATTCTTGTCCAAACAGCCCTGATGAATCCGCTTGACGCCCAGATCGTGGGCGCGATGGGCGACTGCCGGGGAATAGCGCGCGGTAATGATGGCAACCTCTATAGCCCGTTCCTGCACAAGCTTGATGCCGTAACCGTCCCGCACATGAAAGGCTTTACTCTCCTTGCCATCATCGTCAAAAAACAAGCGGCCATCGGTCAACACGCCGTCCACGTCCAGAATCAGCAGGCGGACCCCGGCAGCGCGCGTCAACAAATCTGTGTCAGGTGACATCAATTCATTCATACGATGCCTGCGCGCAGCAAATCGTGCATATTCAACGCGCCAATCAGCCGCGCCTCGCCATCGGTGACCAGAAGCGCGCCGATGCGATTATTTTCCATCAGGGCAAGAGCTTCAGCAGCAAGGGCTTCGGCAGTAATAGTGGCCGGTTTGGCATGAGCCAGTTCAGCCATGGGCTGTTCCCAGATATCCTGGCGCCGCGCGAAGGCACGGCGTAAATCACCGTCGGTAAAAATCCCCAGCACCCGGTCCTCTGCATCCACCACTGCCGTCATTCCCAGCCCCTTGCTGCTCATTTCCAAGACTGCTTCGCATAACGGCGTATCCTCCTGTACCTTGGGCAGACTGGCGCCTCGGTGCATCACATCCTGCACCCGCAGCAGCAGGCGTTTGCCGAGGCTGCCACCGGGATGAGACAGGGCGAAATCATTTGCCGAAAAACCGCGCGCCTGTAAAAGCGCCATGGCCAGGGCATCACCCATGGCCAAGGTTGCTGTCGTCGACGCCGTAGGCGCAAGGTTGAGAGGGCAGGCCTCTCGCGCCACACTGCAATTGAGATGTACGGCGGCACTGCGCGCCAGGGTGGACTGCGGGTTACCGGTCATGGCGATCAAGGGCACCGCGAGGCGCTTGACCACCGGCAAAATAGCCAGAAGTTCGGCGGTTTCCCCGGAGTTGGAGAGCGCGAGCAGGCAATCCTGACGGGTGAGCATACCCAGATCGCCGTGACTGCCTTCGGCGGGATGCAGAAAAAGGGCGGGGCTGCCAGTACTGGCCAAAGTCGCTGCGATTTTTTTGGCGATAATCCCGGACTTACCCATGCCACTGACGACGATACGCCCGGGGCAGTTCAGCAGGAGCTGGCAAGCTCCCACAAAATCCGCGTCAAGACGTGCTTCCAGTGCCGCCACCGCCGCCGCCTCCAGGCGCAACACATCCCGGCCGGTGGCCAGCAGACTTTCTGGCGTTACGGTCAATGCAGTCACCGGCAGCCGTCAATTCGCATGGACGGGAGTCTGCCTCTGGATGGCTTCATAGACCGCACGACAGTGGGGGTACGCGGTCATGATCTTGTCCACATCCGCAAATGAAGCGTTCTGCAGTAATTTCCAGCATTTCAGATTTTCGGCAGCCAGCGCGTCAGGATGCCGGGCGTACCAACCCGTACTGTCAAGGGGGGCTGCAGCATCGCCTACCTGCCCGCGTGCCCACCATAAGAGCAAGGCAAAGAGCGCAAGAGCACCGATAACAACCAAGGCGTACACAATCTTCATAAATATGCCGGTTAACCTGAATAGGGTTGGATCACACTTCTTCCTGATACTGCTGGTTCAACAACTGCACCAATCGCTCTTCACGCATGACGATGTCCGCCATCAACGCAGCACTTACCGCCTCCCACACCGCCCGTAAGGCGGCAAGGTCTGCCCCGTCGCTAAACTGGTCTATAATTTCGCTGACCTTTTCCAGCGATTCACGGGTCTGCAGACTGGTGCTCAGGGCATTCTTGATTTGTTCCCGGGGGTGCGGAATCCAACTCCGGTCACTTCCATAGGAGCGCAGGCGTTCCCCGAATTCCAGCACTCGTTTGTGCAGCTTGCCCGATAAGCCGATCTGGCTGCTGCGCAGATCTCCCCAGACCGCCAGGTCCATGAGCAAGCCCCACTCCCGGCGCCAGCGGTCGCGCAAGTCGGCATCCACACTAACCGCCGCCTTCATCGCAGCCGGATCAAAGTCCATGCGCGGCCTCCGCACAATCACGTTGAGCCGCCCGCAGCCGCTCTGGTGTGCCTACATCCGTCCATTTTCCTTGATACAAGGTCCCCTCCACCACACCTGCTGCAATCCATTGCCGCAGCCAAGGGGCCAGAGGAGCCGCCTGCTCGGGAAAGCCCCGCAACAACTCCGGGTCAAGACGCGCGATGCCTGCATAAGTATGACGTTCTTCGCCCGCCAAAGCCACCATGCCGGCAGACAATGCGAAATCTCCCTGCGGGTGCTGCATCGGGTTAGGCACCAGCACCAGATGCACGCGCGCAAGGGAAGGCTGGCAAAGCTGCGCCCAGGGAAAGTCCGTGCAAATATCGCCATTCACCAGCAAAAAAGGGCTGTTCCCCAATAAGGGCAGGGCGCGAACAAGAGCGCCGCCGGTCTCCAGGCGGCCCTCGCGCTCATCGCTGTAAGTGATCCTCAATCCCCGCCAATTTTGACCCAAAGACTGCATGATCGCATCACCCAGGTGCCCGACATTGATGACCACATCGCGAATGCCCGCCGCAGCCAGCGACTCCAGGTGGCGCACGATAAGAGGTTTGCCGGCAACCTCCAGCAAGGGCTTCGGGACATGATCGGTAAGCGGCCTGAGCCGCTCGCCCCGACCCGCAGCCAGGATCATCGCACGGGTAACGGGGGTTGCCATGGGGCAAAAAGCTCCAGATAAGACTGCAACTGCGGATCAGCGTCCAGGGCATCCACGACATAGGCCCAGAATTGCGGCAGGAAATCGAGATAACTCGATTTTCCGTCCCGGTAAGCCAGGCGGCAGAAAATGCCGAGAATCTTCAGGTTACGCTGGAGAGCCATACGCCCGACACTCAGCAGAAAGCCCGCGGACGACGGCAAGGCGGCACCATGCTGATGCGCCGCCGTCAAAAAATTCAAAGCCCACGCGTCCCTTTGCATCCGTCCCCAATCCCAATAACGATCCCAGAGCAGAGAAGCCAGGTCATAGGTCCAAGGCCCGCGCACGGCATCCTGAAAGTCAATCATGGCCAATAGCCCGGTGTCCCGCTGAATAATAAGATTGCGTGCGTGAAAATCCCGGTGGACCCAGACCTGCGGCTGCGCTGCGGCATTGTCCAGTAATACGGCAAAAAGTGTTTGCAGGGAATTCCTCTGCGGAGGACTCAGGATTAAATCAAGATGCCTGCTCAGGTACCAGTCCGTAAACAGGGCCAACTCGTCCCCCAGGCGGGTCGGGGAGAAAAATGGCAGGGGAGGCAATGCCGTCTGTCTCTGCCCGGTCTGCTGCAGATTGAGGATCAAGGTCATCGCCCGCTGCATCCACAGATTAATATCCGCACCGGCATCCAGTACGCCCTTGAGATCCGTTTCCCCTAAGTCCTCCAGCAACACAAAGCCGGGATCCATTTGCGCGGCCAGTACCTTGGGTACCGGCAAGGCGGCGCGGGCAAAACGGTGCTGTATCCGCAAAAAGGGCAGGATATCTTCGGGGTGCGGGGCATCCATGAAGATCAGGCCCTGCGGCAAACGCCAATAGCGCCGCCCGCTGGCATCTCCGGGAATGGGGCACGCCCGCGCCACCGCCACGCCCTGCTGCGCGAGCCAGTCTGCGGCGGCGGGTGACAGAGAATCCCTCGCCGCCACAGTGGAAAAATTCGATGCAAGGAAAGATTGCGACATGAAAGCATTCTGTGCGATTTTAAGCCTCCATGAAAAGTCCTCTGCACAGCATCGGCAAATCCCGACCCCGGCCAATCCGCCCGGAAAGAAGTCGCCGTGCCTCGCGTTCCAGCCTTCGCCTGGCTCTGCTGAGCGCACTGCTGGCACCCGGAATGGCCATCGCCGCGGCCGCAGAGAGCCCGGTCACGCTCTATGCGGATCAAGTTCACGGCCTTGGCAGCGGCCACTGGACGGCCACCGGCAATGTCGAAGTACTCTATGGTGATCGTCGGGTCTATGCTGATACCGTGCACTACGACCAGGCCCGTGACGAGATCATCGCCGACGGCCATGTGCGCATGGTCAGTCCCGGCATCGTGACCGCCGCCCCCAAGGCCACCATCCATTTACATGCCAACGAGGGGGTCATAGTCCATCCCCGCTATCTGCTCGAAGCACAGCAAGGTCATGGCCACGCCGAAAGCGGCAGGGAACTGAGCAAGGGGCATTACCAGCTCAACGAAGCGTGCTATACCACCTGTGATGGCGAAAAACCGGCCTGGCAACTCTGGAGCAGCCGCATCGACCTCAACCAGAATGACAACTACGTCTCTACCACCAACACTACAATCGACGTCCTTGGGCTGCCCGTATTCTGGACGCCCTACCTCAGTTTTCCGCTGAAGCGACACTCCGGGTTTCTTGCCCCTAGTGTGGGCAGCTCTACCATCAACGGCTTTTACCTCGGCATCCCCTACTATTTCGATATCGCCCGTAATATGGACGACACCCTCACCGTCAACTATTTCGCCAGACGCGGGGTGATGTTGCAGAACGAGTTCCGCTATCTGGAGCCCAATTACAGCGGCAAACTCTATCTGGACCTGCTCCCCTCTGATCAATTGACCCACAAAAATATCTGGGCCATTTCCTGGCAGCATAACCAGAATCTGGGCGACGGATTCAACTTCAACGTCGATTACAACCAGGTCAGCTACAAAAACTTCCTTTCGGATTTTGGGGGCACAGCCGGTTTCGGCAGCAGTTTCGTGGGCGGCATTGGCAACACACCCTACATCGCCTCTTCCGGAGGACTCTACTACAACAACACGCATATTAGCGCGGGCGCCACCCTGCAGGGCTACCAGGAACTCGCGCCTGGCGGCGCAGCGCCCTACTCCCAGCTCCCGTATCTGTTTGCCGATGGCTACTGGCGGGTGGGACGCACCGGCTATTTCGACTGGCACAGCAGCTTTAACTACTTCTCCGCTTCTGCAGGACCCGTCGGTCAGCGCCTCGACCTCACCCCCACCATTGGCTGGCGCTTCAGCCGCGGCTGGGGCTTCTTGGAACCGCAGGCCCGGCTCTACTATAGTCACTATCAGATTCAGCGTAATGCCCCCTACGCGCGCGCCATCAATCGCACCTTACCGGCACTCAGCCTCAAAGGCGGCCTCAATTTCGTCCGTTACGGCAGCGACGGCAGCACGGCACTGCTGCAACCCCTGTTCAAGTACACGTATATTCCCCTGCAGGCCCAAAGCAGCATCCCCATCTTCGATGCCAGTCAGCCCTATCAGAACTTCCCGATGATTTTTGAGGATAACAGCCTCTATACCGGCAACGATCGCATCAACGCTGCCAATCAGGTGGCAATAGGGCTGCGTGGCACCTGGCTCACACCCGGTGGCCGCCAGCTCTGGCAGGCGGCTGTCGGCCAGATCCGCTACTTCAACCAGCGCCAGATCAACCTCGCCGGCGATATCGTCCCTCAGAACCAGCAGTCCAACTATTTTTTTGAGGGACAATACGCGCCCCTTCCGGACATCAACCTCCTCGCCAGTTCACAGGTCAATGCCCAGCAGCGCAAGCTGGAGCGGCTCAACCTGCGCGCCCAGTGGCTGCCCGGTCCGCAGCGCGTCATTAACCTTGACTATCGTTTTACCCGTGGCTTCGTGAGGCAAACCGGCATTTCCGGTGCCTGGCCGATCTACAAGCGCTGGCAGGTACTCGGCAGCTATCAGTATGATGTCACCGATCACAAGCCGCTGGAGGAGCTCGTAGGGATGGGCTATGATGGCGGCTGCTGGGCTACCCGTATGATGGTTTATCATCAGATCCTTCTCGGCGGGCAGTCCAATAACGTTGTTTATCTGGAGATCGTATTGCGTGGCCTGACCAGCCTCGGCAATGCCTCAAACGGTTTGCTCAGCCAGTATGTGCCGGGCGCCAGCATGGAGTTCTGATGTCGTCCAAATGCCGTCCTATCTTATTCGCCCTGAGCATCGTTCTGGGGACAGCTCCGGTTTTGGCCTGGGCGAGTACGCCCTTTCTCAACCGTGACACCCTGCTGCCGGCCGCACCGGTGATGGCACCCGCTACGACAACGCACACTTATTCGGAAAACTCTGCCGAAGCACCGATAGCGGCGCCGCTACCCGAAAACACCCAGAATCTCGACAAGGTCATTGCTGTGGTGAACGACAATATCATCACCTCCATGCAGCTCGAGCAACGGGTTAGCGCCGTGCGTGCCCGTCTGCAGACGCAAGACCCCAACGCCATGCCCCCCGAAGACATCCTGCACCGCCAGGTACTGCAGCAGATGATCCTGCAGGATATCGAGCTGCAAATCGCGCACCGCGCCGGAATCAAGGTTGACAAAGGCACGCTGGACCAGGCCATCAGCAACCTCGCTCAAGCCAACCACCTCACCCCTGACCAGTTACGCCAGGCGCTGACCAATCAAGGGCAGTCATGGGAGCAATTTACCAACGACCTCAAGGATCGCATTCTTGTGGATCGCCTCATGCAGCAGGAAGTGGAGAGCCGGGTCCATATTGGCCCCGACGAGGTGAACACCTTCGCGCAACAGCTCAAAGAAATGGGCGGCGTGAGTTTCGACCTACAGCAGATATTCATCCCGCTGCCTGACAACCCGACACCAGACGCCGTCAGCGCGGCCCGGCGTGAAGCCGGGCAGGCGCGTGATCGCGTGGTGGCCGGTGAGAGTTTTACGCGCCTTGCCGCCCAGGTCAGCAGCGGCCACGATGCCTTGCAGGGCGGACGCATCGGTTGGGTCAAGGCGGGTGAACTCCCACCCTCAGTGACCCAAACCCTCCTCCAATTGAAGGCGGGCGAAATCAGCCCCGTCATCCCTGGACCCACCGGGTTTCATATTTTCAAATTGCTCGATGTCAAACATGAACAGCCGACGGTCACCGAGGTCAAAACGGCCATGATCGTCCTGCGTGCCGGCAACAGTCTGCAGTTGCAGGAGGCTGAGGCACGCGCTCAGGATATCCAGCAAGCGCTGCAAAGCGGCACCCGCTTCTCTGAGTTGGCGCGTAATTATAGCCAGGACACTAGCACCGCTGCCGGCGGTGGAGAAATGGGCTGGGTCGCCCCCGGACAATTGCCGGACAGCCTGGAACGCACACTGGTCACTTTGCAACCTGGTGGGGTGAGTAGTCCCATCCGCGAAGGGGATGCGATTTACATTCTGCACTCCCAGGCTCAGCGCCAGCAGCCGGTTGAAGAGAAACAGATTATGGCCGCAGCGCGCATGCAGCTCTACAACCGTATCGTCCACGAGCGCATGGACGAATGGCAACGTCGCATCCGCGACGGCGCCTACGTCGAGATCCTCGAGCCCGGCCTGCGCAGCAGCGATGCCTGAGCCTTTCGGAGGGTTACAGCAGGCCGTGACCGGTCCCAGCCCGGGCCTTGCACGCGCCCGCTTCGCACCGGTCTGGACGCTGTTTTACAAAGAGACCTTGCGCTTCGGCAAGGTCTGGCTACAAACCATTGCCGCCCCGCTGATCACCACCATCCTCTATCTGGTGGTTTTTGGGCACGCATTGGGCGGACATATATCGGTCTATCCGGGAGTCAGCTATACGGCGTTCATCGTTCCCGGTCTGATGATGATGTCGGTTCTGCAAAATGCCTTTGCCAATAGCTCTTCCAGCCTGATCCAGGCCAAGGTGACGGGCAACATCGTCTTTCTGCTACTCAGCCCGCTCGGCCCCACCGAGATTTTCGTCGCCATGGTTGCCGCGTCGGTACTGCGCGGGGCACTAGTGGGGATTGCCATACTCGCACTAGCGCTGCTTTATCTGCACATACCTCTACTGCATCCCTTGTGGATCATCGTATTTACCATTCTGGGCGCCAGTGGCATGGGTTCGTTAGGCTTAATTGCCGGACTCTGGGCGGAGAAATTCGACCAGATTGCCGGTTTTCAGAATTTTGTCATTATGCCGCTGACCTTTCTCGCCGGAGTATTTTACTCGGTGCGGTCCCTGCCCGGTGTTTGGCGACAACTCTCGCTGTTCAACCCGTTCTTCTACATCATCGACGGGTTTCGTTATGGTTTTTTTGCAGATTCTGATGCCAGCGTATGGGTTTCTCTAGGGGTCAGCATCGCCTTCGCGGGCGGGACCGGTCTCTTTGCCTGGCGCCTGCTGGATCGTGGTTACAAGCTGCGCCAATAAGGCGCTCAACGTCACACCTTGCACAGCCGGGCGCAGCTCAGTATAAAAAGCGACATCACACAGCGGCTTTTTTACGTTACACTACACTCCATGAACGCCAACACGATCAAATCACTCATTAAGCAACAGCTTCCCGACGCCCTCATCGAGGTTCTGGGAGACGATGGCGCCCATTTCGAGGCGCTGGTCGTTTCCCCGGCCTTTGTTGGGCTTTCCCTCATCAAGCAGCATCAAATGATTTATGATGCGCTGGGCGAGCGTATGCGCAAGGAAATTCACGCCCTCTCGCTGCGCACCCTGACTCCCGAGCAGGCGCAACAGCTCCGTCACCCGGCGGCGCATTAGCCGCACTCACCCCCAATGTAACGAGGATAACCATGGCAACGATTCAGGAACTTATTCAGGAACAGGTCCAGAAACACCCGGTCGTGCTTTATATGAAGGGCAACCCGCGGGCGCCGCAATGCGGTTTCTCGGCCCGTGCCGTGCAACTGTTGCAGCAGTCAGGCGTCAAGGAGCTCTTTACGGTGGACGTGCTGGCCGACCCGCAGATTCGCGACGGCATCAAGCAGTATTCCAACTGGCCGACTATTCCCCAACTTTATATTCAGGGTGAGTTTGTCGGCGGGTCAGACATCATGTCCGATCTCTATCAGCAGGGCGAATTGCAGAAACTGGTCGACAGCGCCCAAGCGGCCAGCGCGAGCTGATTCGAGTCCATGGATAAACTGCTGCTGCGTGGTAATGGCCCCCTGCGTGGTGAGCTGCGGATTTCCGGGGCCAAAAACGCGGCCTTACCTTGTCTCGCCGCCACCCTGCTGGCGCGCGAGCCGGTGCGACTGCGCAATATTCCGCATCTGCGTGACATTACCACGACCCTGGAGTTGTTGAGCACACTCGGCGCAAGGGTGCTGGTAGACGGCCAGCTCGGGATCGAAGTCGATCCGCGCCCGGTACACTCGGTCGTCGCCCCTTATGAGCTGGTGAAGACCATGCGTGCCTCGATACTGGTACTTGGGCCACTGCTGGCCCGACACGGCTCGGCAGAAGTGAGCCTGCCTGGTGGCTGCGCCATCGGCAGTCGTCCGGTGAGCGTCCATCTCAGCGGTCTGCAGGCTTTGGGTGCCGAAATCACTGTAGAGGACGGTTTCGTTAAAGCACAGGCATCTCGTCTGCGCGGCACCCGCATCGTTATGGAGATGGTCTCCGTCACCGGTACGGAAAACCTGCTCATGGCAGCCACCCTCGCCGAAGGACGCACCATTCTCGAAAATGCCGCCCGCGAGCCGGAAATTGTCGACCTCGCCCGTTGTCTGTCGGCCATGGGTGCGCGCATCTCCGGAGCGGGGACCTCTGTCATCGAGATTGAGGGTGTAGCTGAACTGCATGGTGCCGAGCACAGCGTTGTGCCTGACCGCATCGAGACGGGGACCTATCTGGTGGCCGCGGCTATGGCCGGCGGCGATATTTGCCTGAAACGCACCGATGCGGGTCTGCTGGAGAGCGTCATCCTCAAACTACGGGAAGCGGGGGCCGAAGTGTCCGCCGAGGCGGACACGATCCGCGTCCGCATGACACGACGGCCGCAAGCGGTGGATGTACGCACGGCGCCCTATCCGGCCTTCCCCACGGACATGCAGGCGCAATTCATGGCGATGAACTGCATCGCCGTGGGGAGCAGCGTCGTCACCGAAACCATCTTCGAAAATCGCTTTATGCACGTCTCTGAATTGCAAAGACTGGGTGCCGACATCAATGCCGATGGGAAGACCGCGGTAGTGCGCGGAATACCCCGCCTGCGCGGCGCGCCGGTGATGGCAACCGATCTGCGGGCGTCGGCTTCGCTAGTCCTTGCCGGACTGGTGGCGGAGGGCGAAACCCTCATCGACCGCATCTATCATCTGGATCGCGGCTATGAGGTCATTGAAGAGAAACTCAGCGCCTTAGGCGCAGATATCCGCCGGATCAGTAACAGCAGGAGCGTCACATGAGCGCAGGCATTACCATCGCACTGTCCAAGGGACGGATTCTGCAAGAAGCCATTCCCCTCTTTGCGGGCGCCGGCATCCACCTGGCGGAGGACCCGGAAGAATCCCGCAAGCTGATCATCCCCAGTACCGACCCCGCGGTGCGCTTTCTGGTGATCCGCGCCAGCGATGTGCCCACCTACGTGACCTGGGGCGCTGCCGACCTGGGCATTGCCGGTAAAGATGTGCTGTTGGAGCAGGAGGGCCTGGACCTTTATGAGCCCCTGGATCTGCGTATCGGCATCTGCCACATGGCGGTGGCCGAACCTGCCGCGCTGGCAGCCAATGACGCACCGCAAAGCTGGGAACGGGTGCGCATTGCGACCAAATATCCGCACATCACCCGCAACTACTTCCATGCGCGCGGCGTACAGACGGAAATCATCAAGCTTTACGGCAGCATGGAACTGGCGCCTCTGGTCGGATTGGCGGATCGTATTGTGGACCTGGTGTCCAGCGGCCGTACGCTCAAGGAAAACGGGCTGGTGGAAGTGGAAGAAATCATGCCCATTTCCAGCCGTCTGGTGGTCAACCGCGCGGCCATGAAACTCAAGCGCCGCGCCATCGAAACCCTCATTAACCAACTAGAGGCGCAAGTCACGTCATGAACCGTCTGGATACCAGCGACCCCGATTTTACCCGCCAGTTTCACGCACTGCATGACTGGGATGCCAATCTGGATCCGCAGATTGAAGTGCGGGTGCGGGAGATTGTTGCTGCGGTCCGCGATCGGGGCGATGCGGCGCTACGCGAGTACACTAAGCGCTTTGATGGGGTGACGACGGCTTCCGCCGCTGATTTGGAAATCCCCCGCAGCGCCTGGGATGCAGCGCTCATCAGTCTGGAGCCCACCCAGCGGGCTGCCCTGGAAGAGGCGGCGCAACGTATCCGCAGTTACCACGAGCACCAGCGCGGTGAAAGCTGGACCTTTACCGAGGCCGACGGCACGGTGCTGGGCCAGCGCATCCTGCCCCTGTCCCGGGTGGGGATTTATGTGCCCGGCGGCAAGGCGGCTTATCCCAGCTCCGTGCTGATGAATGCCATTCCCGCGCACGTAGCCGGCGTGAAGGAAATCATCATGACTGTACCCACCCCGCAGGGGCAGGTGAATCCTTGGGTGCTGGCAGCAGCAGCTATTGCCGGCGTGGATCGGGTGTTCTGTATCGGCGGCGCACAGGCGGTAGCGGCGCTCGCCTACGGCACAGAAAGCGTTCCGGCAGTAGACAAGATTGTCGGCCCCGGCAATATCTATGTGGCCACCGCCAAGCGCATGGTCTTCGGCCGGGTCGGCATCGATATGATTGCTGGACCCAGCGAAATCCTCGTGATCAGCGATGGCTCGGCACCGGCAGAATGGTTGGCCTGGGATCTGCTCTCACAGGCGGAACATGATGAGATTGCCCAGAGCATTTTCATCAGTTGGGACGACGCCCACATCGAGTCGGTGGTCGCCGCCGTTGATGCGGCGCTGAACGTACTTGATCGCGCGCCCATCGCCCGCAAGAGCTGGGCAGACCGGGGTGCGGTGATTCGTGTGCG
>Ga0315298_1002712_pt1 | contig 29376 bp, 40 predicted proteins | sample WHS_1_MG_FD_203077 | JGI IMG/M metagenome (GOLD analysis project Ga0315298, IMG submission 203077) | Extremophilic microbial mat communities from Washburn Hot Springs, YNP, Wyoming, USA - WHS_1_MG | ecosystem: Environmental > Aquatic > Thermal springs > Hot (42-90C) | place: USA: Wyoming... | reverse complement strand
TTGGAACCGAAAGGGCCGATCTTATCTTTTTCCCAGCCTGTGCCTTAGGGAGTTCAAAAACCTCAAGTTCGTCATCTTTCGCATACACATATTCACCACGCTTGATAGCCACGCCGCCAAGGCTCTTTGTAAGGCGAAGTTTCTCACGCTGTACCCATGAACGAGAAAGCCCGATATCTGCTGCCGGTTCAAGGTAGCGACCTGTTTCGTCAACGAGCAATATGACTCCCATGCGAGCCTGCATAAGGCTTATTGCAACCTCGAGAACCTGGCTTAACACGTTCTCAAGTTCAACTGTCGAAACTATTGTCTGGCCAAGGTCGAAAAGGGCTTTCAGTTCCTGTATTTGCTTTTCAATCGAAGAGCGCTCTTCATGTAAAAATGACTTTTGGAGATACTCCCGAACCTTCTTTGTAAACTCATCCCTGTGCCTGCCAAGTTCTATCCAGGCTTTAGCGGAGTAACCTCTTGGAAGAAGTGCTTCTGCTATTGCGTTCCAGATCCTCAACTCACCTGCTTCAAAGCTCTTTAGCACAGAAGATAGCCGAACACCCTGCCGACTTTGAATACTTCCTACGTCGCTCGCAAAACTTTCGATGTACTTCTCCGGGAAATCCCTTGCTTCAAAGTAATCAACATAAAGTTGATAAAAATCGCGGAAAGATTTTCTCATCTCTGAAATGAAAGTTGGCGAGAGTGAACCCTCCTCTTCAAGCGAACTTTCAAGAGCTCTGTGTACATCCAGCACAAGCGTCTCCATATTCGCTTGGAGGAACTCAGCAACTTCTCGCCTCAACTGGGATATTTCCTTCCGTTCACGAAGGAGGGTATCCCGTTCATCAAAGGAATCGCCCATCTCACTTTTATTATAATGCTATGAACCCTCAAAGCGTATGGGCTTTTCGGGTTGGAATTGCAAGCCCGAATGGGTTATATTTTTACAGAGTGGAATAAGAGTGGAAGGGGTGTAATTTTGGCAGCAAGAATCTTTGAGATAATAGGTGCAGTCGTGGTTCTCATCGTCTTAATCATTATGGCTTTCATCCTGCCCATTATCGCAAGGCTTTTAAAGGGTATCAATAAAACTCTATGTGAAAGAGAATCAGACATTACAGGCAAAATTGGACTTTCCATGACAACAATTGACGAAGCAGACGAGCAAATCGAAGTGTTCGACGCCATCACAAGCGGAATCAAGGCAAGCATGAAATCCGCAATAGGGTTTTCCGAAAGGGTCGTTTCTTTCCTAAGATCGAAAGGATTTCAGGTTGGCTTATCAATTGCCATCTGGTCATTTTTCTTTTTTATTGCTCTTCCGCGTGCACTTGTGGAACATGGCAAGAAAAAACAAAGAAAGCCCATACCGCCACCTTCATGGGAGAAAATCAAGGAATAGGAAATTGCGGAAAGTCTTTGAAACTCGCGCTGGAGGCTTTATTCACCAATGGTGAGGATTGAGAAGCATTTTGGAAACAAAGAACTTTTAAGGCCTTTTGCCTTTGGCATGGTATAAACGAAATAAATCTATGGGGACAAGGAGGGATCATGCTAAGAATAAGAAACTCAGACGGCTCGAGGATAGTTCTTGAGGTAACTCCCGAGAACACGAGGAAAATGATCGAAAGCGAACCGCTATACGCAGCCGATAAGGATGACCCGACATTTAAGCCACTCGATGAAATAAGGGCGATACAAAATGCGAATCTTGTGCGCCAGATAGAACGGGTAATGGATGGAAGCGCATACTACAGGGAACTTTTCAAGAAGGAAAAGATTGACCCGGAAAAAATCAGGACAGTTGACGACCTTGAAAGAATTCCTCTCACAAGAAAACACGACTACATGAAAGATCCAGAAAGCTTCAGATTAAAGTTGAGCAATCCAACGCTTTACGACTGGCTCTGGGAAGTGACCTACACTACTGGAACGACTACAGGAGTTCCTACGCCATTCTATAACACCATTCACGACGCTTACGCCACCTTCAGGCTGATATTTCGGGGGCTAAAAATAGGTGGTTTGATTTCGGAGAGCCGCATCGTAAACCTCTTCCCGCTTGGCCCAATTCCCCATATTGGGTTTTTCCGTTGCCGGGACATAATAACAATGGCTCCATTTGGTCAGGGTTCTTTTGGCTGTACGGGAATGCCACATCCGGAATTCCAAATCCACCGTCCGCTCGACTACGCAGTCGAACTCGTGGAGCGCGTGCAGGGACAGGCTCTAATCGGTATTGCAAGCTTCGTTCGAAGAATAGTCATGAAAGCAGAAGAGCAGGGACGTGACTATTCTTATGTTGAGGGCGTTCAGCTCTTAGGTGAGGCAGCACCGAAGGGGATGAGGGATGACATAAGGATGCGACTCGAGCGTATGGGCGCAGATAGGCCTTTTATATCTAACTCTTATGGCTTCACCGAAATGCAAGGAGCAATGCCTGAGTGCGAAGAATTCTCAGGTTGTCATAACCCCGACCCAACGCTTTACTTTTTCGAAGTGGTTGATGAAAAAACGGAAAAGAGGCTTCCGGACGGAGAAGTTGGCTTACTGGTCATTACACATCTTAATAGAACTGGAACGGTTCTTCTCAGGTACGTGATAGGAGACTATGCGGCAATAACTCACGAGCCATGCAGATTCTGCGGAAGGACAACTTTAAGGCTTGAAGTTGCAGTTGGCAGCACATACGCCTCAAGAACAAGCGAACTGGTTAATCTGAAAGGAACACTAATAAATCCCGAAATACTAAGGGACGAGATAGCAAATACAGAAGGTGTGGCTGAATACCAGATAGTTTTCACGAAGAAGGACCCCAATGATCCGTACTCACCAGACGAACTCATTGTCAAGGTTGGGAACCTTCCTGGTAGGCCACAAGAGGATATTGCAAAGGAGCTTGAGCAGAGAATCCAGAAAGCGGTTGAGATGAGGGCGAAAATCGAGTTTGTAGAGCTTTCGGAAATCTATGATCCAAACGCGAGCTTGAAAGCGATGCGAATAATAGATTTGAGGCCAAAGGAGTAGAAGGGCTCCTCTTTCAGAGTTCCATCACCAACTTGCGCTTCCTGTGAACCGCTTTTAGTTTATAATTTCTTAACGTGTGGTCTATAAGGTATCAATTGGCGAAGAAAGGGGCCGAATGGAGCAAATCAAGAGAATTGTTATCGAACTGCATGGAGAAATAGTTGAAATCGTCTCTGGAGTTTGCGAGGGGGAGGAAAAGGAAAAGATAAAAAAATTCATAACAGGAGAATATAAAAGGCGCGGCTACATCCCGGGTCATATCAATACATTAGAGGATGAATTCGACGCAGGCAGCGTGTACTTTCAGACCCTTGCCAATAGTGTGCCTATCGCAGCTGCAAGACTAATTGAAGCAAATCCACTTCCCACACAATCCATTTTCTACAGAATGGATGTTCCTTGGCCGCTCCGAAGGTTTCCCCCAAAATCCTTAAGAGAAGTAAGCAGGCTAACTGCATCACGGAGACCCGGGCAGAATCCTCTTCCTCGTCATCTTGCCTCGACAGCAATGATTTCTGCAATAGTAGATTATGGGTTCAAGATGGGATTTTGCGGAGGTATGAGCACAATAAAGCTTTCCTTCCTTCACCTTTTTAATAGACTAAAACTTCCTGCCCTCCATGAAATAAAGGGAGCAAAATTGATTTACCCACCAGATGGAATTCTTGCAGGTTTCTTCTATGATGAGGAAAAGCCACCAGTCCCCATCTATTACCTTCAAGACGAAGCGAAAGCAATCTTTGACGGACTATGGCGTAGCATTGAACGAACGGGCAAGACCCTCTTCGAAGAAGAAGCTAAACTCCTCGACCATGAAGTTCTTATTTGAGTAAGGTGGCTACCTTAACTTTCACCGAGCAATTTCTCTGCGTGGGAAAGTAAAACTTCAGGATCAACGGGTTTTTCAATGTAATCTTCTGCTTCGAGGTCGAATCCACGAGAACGAGGAATCTGTGTCTCCTTGCTCATTCTGCTCCCGAAAGAAGTTAACATCATTACTGGAATTTCGGAAAGCTCGGGATCTTTTTTTAATTTCTCAGCCGCTGTGAATCCATCCTCTGTAGGCATAATTACATCGAGGATAATAAGATCCGGCTTTTCATCTCTTGCTTTCTCAAGGCCTTCGTCGCCATCGTAAGCCACGATAACTTCATACTTCTCTTCGAGAACTTCTTTGGTTGACTCAACAAAATCTCTGTCATCATCAACAAGCAAAACCTTTTTCATCTTGTCCTCCCGTATCAAGTCAACTTGAATAACTTGAGTTTATTATATATCAATCAATTCCTTTTCGGGCGAGCAGCTTTTTTACTCGGTCAATGACAACATCCGGCTCTATTGGTTTTTCTATATAGTCATCAACATTGAGTCTTAAGCCAGTTTCAAGTTCATAACGTCTCTGGCTCACTTCCTCCCGAACCGAAGTCAGTATAAGCACCGGCATATCCTTCCATTTCGACCACCTCGGGTCGTTGAGTTGCTTACATACAGCAAACCCATCCATTACAGGCATTAAGAGATCAAGAATCATCAAATCAGGATTCTCTTCCCTAATTGCCTCAAGTGCTTCCTCGCCATTTGTCCTTGTGACAACCTCATATCCTTCACCTTCGAGGATGTCAACCAGAACCTCCCTGATATCGGGATCGTCGTCAACAACAAGTATTTTTGTTCCCAATTTCTTCCCCTCCTAAAGCGTCGGCCTTGGCAGCAATCCTGCCCTTTCTACTATCTCAGGCACTACCTCCTCCCATCCAACAGCCTGGATGTGGATTCCATGTACCCCTGGAATGAGTTTGACTTCCTCTATTATCTCAAGAATAATCCTTATCCCTTCCTCCCTTACATCCTTAGCACCCTCAAGTCGTTTTACCATCTCGTCCGGAACCTCGACCCCAGATACATAATCCCTCATATAACGCGCCATTCCAACCGCTTTTACGGGAATGATCCCGGCAAGTATGTGTGTCTTTTTATCAAGCCCTGCTTCGCAAACCTCCTCCATCCACCTTCTGAATTTGGGGACATCATAAACTGCTTGAGTCTGAATAAAATCAGCACCCGCCTTCACTTTCTTGGCAAGCCTCGTTGTCCTGAATTCAAATGGGTCAGCATAAGGATTCTCAACTGCCCCAATGAACATGGGAATTGGCCCAGCAACCTTCTCGCCGGAAAGAAAAACACCCTCGTCGCGCAGGTCCTTCACGCACTTGATAAGCTGAATTGAATCGATGTCGAAAACAACTTTTGCCTGGGGATGATTACCAAATTTAACGTGGTCTCCAGTAAGGCAAAGTATGTTCCCTATTCCGAGAGCAACCGCCCCGCATATATCACTTTGAAGCCTGATCCTGTTCGCATCCCTCGCGAGCATCTGCATAACCGCATCAACCCCAACGCGCCTTAGGATAGCGCAAGCGGCAAGACTGCTCATTCTGACTACTGCAGTCTGGTTGTCGGTAACGTTGAATGCATCAGCACTGTGTCGTAGCGCTTCCGCCTTCGACTCAATGACGTTTGCAGACCCTCCTTTAGGCGGACCTATCTCTGCAGTTACTGCGAAGTGTCCCGCATCAAGTACTTTCTCTAAGTTCGTTCCTGCTTTCATGGCAAACCCCTTCCGAAGTTTATACTATTTACCCTTTTTTACCAAGGGTATTGTGAATGTAACTTTCGTTCCCTTTCCCTTTCCTCGAACAGGACTCTCTATCCATATCTTCCCGCCATGAAGTTCTACAATCCTTTTGCAAATCGAAAGGCCAAGCCCCGTTCCCTCTGTCGACTGATCCGCTCTGTAGAAATCGTCGAAGACATAAGGCAAATCCTTACTGTCTATCCCGGAGCCCTCGTCCTCAACACTGATCTCGATAACATCTCTATTACGTCTTGCACTTATCTCAATCTTGCCCCCTTCTGGAGTATATCTTATGGAGTTAGAAACCAGATTGTTTAATACCTGAGCGAGCCTTATGTCCGAACCATATATTTCCGGAAATTCGCCCTCGAGCTTGCTTGAAAGTTTTATCCCGCGTGGCTCTGTAAGTGCAATTGCCGTATCAACGCATTCGTTCAAAACCTTGTCAAGTGATATCATGCGTAGCTCGGTTGTAACCTGCCCAACTTCCAGTCTCGTGATATCCAGGAGATCACTTATTAACTCGAGCATTCCATCAAGGCGCTCGATGCTTCTCAATATCCATCTCTCCTGCTTTTCCGTAAGCGGGCCAGGGGAACCCCTTAATATTACCTTGAGGTAGCTTTCCACTGCTCCTATTGGTGCCTTCAGGTCGTGTGCAACCATTGAAAGGAATTGAAGAAATTTCTTTCTTTCCTCTTCAAGCTTTGAAATTTCACTCTTTGCATCATCAACATCTTTTACCAGGAGGTCATACGCTTCTGCCTTTTCCAGGACAATCCCACCAAGATCAGCAATTGATACAAGGAATTCTATCTCCCCCTTCCTGTATTTTCTTGGTTTCGAGTTGTACAACCTCAAAAGCCCGATGACATTCCCGGACATCCCTCTTATGGGGATGCTTAAAAGAGAGGCAATTCCCTCGAGCTTAGCCGCCTCGGGATATTGTATTCGTGGATCATTTTCCACGTCCGGAATGTTCACCGGGCCTTTTAACATCTCTTTAACGGTTTCATCTACAACTATCTCGCCCTTGTTAACGTACTCATCTGAAAGACCATACGACACGAGATGCTCAAGACTTCTCTTATCAGGAGAAAGCCTCAATATCGAGCATCCCTTTGCCCCGGTACCCTTCGCAGTGCTTTCAACGATGTTATTTAGAACATTGTTGACCCCAACTGCTTCTATTACTGGTTTTGATATCTCGTAAAGAAGCTCGTAGCGCATGCGACTTCCTGGTTTTACCGCTCTTTTTCTTCGATCGTATATCTCCTCGGACCCCCGGAAAAGGATGTCCGCCAGTCCCTTGCAGGGATTATTTCTTCGAGCATATGAAGCCTGCCAAGGGCTTTCATTCGTTCGTATATCAATTGCCAGCCACAAGGTATTTTCGGGTCAACCTCACACTTCCCACCAACTGACCCTCCACATGGACCATTGAATAGACTTTTTGCACATCTCGTTATCGGGCATATACCGCCTGTTAGCGCAAGAACACAATCGCCACACTGACTGCACTCTTCAAGGAAGGTCCCGCCCTCCTGCTCATCCTCTCGACCGATGAATAGTGTATTTAATGCAGGCACTACCGGAAGTTCCACACGATCCGCAACTGCTCTGACTCCATATGCGCAGGATGCCACCACAATAGCCTCCGCACCCTTTACAAGAGTTTTGAATTCCTCAAGTGCGTCCGCTGGAAGTGGCTCACATGCAACTGGCAAAACGACCCATCCCGTTACTTTCTTTCCATTCTCAGCAAACTTTTCGCTAAGTTCACGAACCTGCTCAAGCCCTCCAGTCTGAAGCAGGGTGGGACAAGTGCCGCAACCTACCACAAAAACCTTTCTTATTTCACTTAAGTACCCAAGCAATTCTTCCAGTGGCTTCTTAGCGGTAATGCTCTTCATTTCAAACTCCTTGTTCGAACTACCCTATGGTACTTGCTGACCTTAAAAATGGCATACTCCTGCCTCACACTTGCCTTCCTCAATATGCTCTTTGAACTCTTTGCCAAAACGAGAAATCGTGTTACTTATGACCCTTGCCAACCTTCCCTGAGGACAAAGAGAAGTCTCTTCTATAAGTTCAATGGTAGAAGTTAACTCCTCGAGATCCTCAAGCGAGCCTTCCCCCTTCGATATCCCCTCAAGGATATTTGTAATATAAGAAGGGCCAAGTCTTCCCGGGGTGCAAGCACCGCAGCAGCTAAGGGAGGCAAGCCAGGCAAGATAAGAACTCCAGCGAACCATGCATGTCCCATGATCAATGAAGAGAATTTGCCCGTACCAATTTGGATGCCTCGAAAGTAAATTCTTTAAACTCCTCTTGAATTCCGAAGCGGGAAGCAATATGGAAGGAAGACCTACAATTTGAACCGCTTTCAACTTGCTATCCATTAAAGGCCCACCAACCATTTTCAAAATTTCATCAAACGTACATGAAAGTGGGACTTCAACTATACACGGTTTCTTAATTTTTCCTCCAACTGAAAAAACAGCAGTACCTCCTAAAATCGCCCTATACTGATCTTCTCCTTCGCTTAAAATTCGTGAAACTTTGATAAAAGCCTCTGGATCACATAGGAGCGTTGGATTTCTCCAGAGAGTATTCATTCCATCTCTTCCTGCCTTCGCAGCAGCCTCGCTAAGCGTCATACCATTAATGACTGATGCAAGACCTATTTCCCTTTCACACGGAATATGGGAGGGAAGTGAAAGAACCTTCGCTTCAATCGAAGAAGGGATGTATTTTTCAAAATCCAAAAGAACCGATGAAAGATACTGCTCAAGTTCCTTATCCTCGAACGGAACAACAATGATGACTTCCTTCGCATCAAGTGCCATTGAAACAAGGAAAATCCCACAGATGAGTTCAGCAGGAGCCAAGGCGGCTATCACGCATCCTGTAGAATTTTCTAACTCTCCGCCCCCTACATCACAGATAACTGTTCTATCCCCAACAGGGGGAATCTCTTGGATGTCACGAGCAAGTGCTCTGCCCGTTGCCCTGTTTTGAATACGCGAACCCTTGAGAGCTTTTAGCACTTTGCCAGACCCATCTGTAGAAAGAAATTTTTTGAAGTCAACTGCCCCGCTATGAACAGAGGTTGCATATCTCCTGCCGAGAGGATTTACAATCCTGGCCCTTTTCTTAACGCTATATGGAATCGCAAAAGATTTCGATGATCCCTTAAGCCTGATTTCCTCAACAGAAACATCCTTATGAGAAAGCCCCTGAACTGAAACTCTTTCCCTTGCACCCCTCAATTCGGCCATTATCGGATTGTGCCAGTAGGGGCTTCCAATAAGGGGTCGCGTCTCGTAATTATTTTTAGATGACCTTAAAGCCTCAAGTAGAGAAGAGGCACCGGAGAGTGCGCAGGCCGGACCATGACAAATCTCGAGCAAGAGAGGCTTGCGCCTCGAAATCAAAAGAGAGGGGAACTCGCTTGCTATTGCAAAGACCCTGCTTGGTGGAATTTGAAGTGCCCTCGATATCCTTTCTACCGAAGAGTCATCTATATATCCTTTCTTTTCATTTTCTTGCATGAGTTTCTCTATTAAGTTTGAATCCATTGAAATTTCACCACTTCTACTCAATCTGGACTTCCGGCTCAATCCTGACCGCACAAACTTTAAACTCAGGGATCTTGCTTTCCTTATCCAGCGCCGGATTCACAAGAGCGTTCACTGCCTCTTCAGCAAAATGAAAACTCATGAAAACAACACCCCGAGGAGAACGGCTTGAAATGCGTGCCTTTGTGCTAACCTTGCCTCTCCTCGATACTACCTTTACTTTTGACCCATCCTTTATTCCAATCCGTCTGGCGTCCTGAGGGTTTATCTCAACCCAGCCCCCACTTATGTGCTTCGCAAGCACAGACCTCCTTGACATCGAACCTGAATGGTAATGAAAGAGAATCCTTCCGGTTGTCAAAACAAATGGATAACGTTTATCAGGAAGCTCCGCTGGGTCAGCAAATTCAACCGCATGAAATTTTCCTTTACCACGTGTGAATTCCTTCTCATGAAGTATTTTTGTCCCGGGATGACCGGTATTTGGACATGGCCATTGAATTCCCGACTTTTCAAGCCTTGAGTAGGAAATCCCACCGTAAGATGGGACAAGCAAAGAAATCTCTTCCATCACTTCCGAAGGGCTTTCATATTTCATATCACCATTTAATGCCCCCGCTAACTCAGAGATGATATCCATGTCACTCTTTGCCTCACCTGGGGGGTCAACTGCCTTCATTGAAAGCTGTACCCTCCTCTCGGTGTTAGTATAAGTTCCGGTCTTTTCAAAGGCTGCAGCACCGGGAAGAACAACATCCGCAAGTTCGGCAGTCTCGGTCAGAAATATATCCTGGACAACAAGAAAATCGAGTTTCTTTAGCGCGCTTTTTACGTGTTCTGAATCAGGATCAGTAACAACCGGATTCTCACCGACAATGTACATAGCGCGAATCTTTCCAGATTCTGCGGCTTTCATCATTTCAACAACTGTTAGCCCTGGTTCCTCAGGTATCGTAGCTCCCCAGGCCTTCTCAAACTTAACGCGTGCCTCCTTTTCATCTACCCTCTTGTACCCGGGAAGGGAAACTGGAAGAGCGCCCATGTCACAAGCACCCTGAACGTTGTTCTGCCCTCTTAGCGGATTAACCCCTGTTCCAGGTCTTCCTATATTACCTGTGAGCATGGCAAGATTTGCAATAGCCTTAACGTTATCGGTCCCGCTCGTGTGCTGGGTTATGCCCATCGCGTAAAAGATCGCAGAGGCACCTGACTTAGCATAAAGCCTTGCAGCTCTCTTTAATTCCTGAGGAGGAATTCCGCATATCTTCTGAACAACTTCTGGCGTGTAAGGCATAACGGAGCGAGAAAACTCATCAAAGCTCTCAGTGCGCTCGCGTATGAATTTCTCATCCATAAGGCCTTCGGTTATTATCACGCGTGCAAACCCATTGAGCCATGCTACATCGGTTCCAGGTCTTGGCTGAAGGAAAATTTCAGCAAAGCGAGCCAATTTGATATCGCGCGGGTCAACGACAATGAGTTTTGTCTTACCAGAAAGAACTGCAGTTTTTATCATCTGGGCAATTACCGGATGATTCTCACTTGTGTTCGTCCCCGTTATTAAGATTACACGAGCCCTCTTGATATCGTCATAGGAGTTTGTCATCGCTCCACTTCCAAAGCTTTGAGCAAGACCAGTAACTGAGGGGGCGTGACACAACCTTGCGCAATGGTCAATGTTGTTAGTACCAAGCACTACCCTTGCGAACTTTTGAATCAGATAGTTTTCCTCGTTCGTTGCTTTTGCTGAAGATAGCACGCCAATCGCCTGAGGCCCAAGTCTTTTCGCTTGCCTTAAGCCCGATACAACACGGTCAATTGCCTCCTCCCATGTAGCCTCCCTGAATTCTCCATCTTCTTTAATAAGTGGTTTTTTAAGTCTTTCCGGATGCGAAACAAAACCAAAACCGTACCTTCCCTTTACGCAAAGGCTTCGTGCGTTTACAGAACCAGGAACTCCCGCCTCAACGCCAATAATCCTTCCCGACTTCACCATAACGAACATCTGGCACCCTACGCCGCAGTATGGGCAAACAACCTTTGATTTCCTTTCCGGGGTACCATGATGCTTTGAAGGCTTCTCGATTAGAGCCCCAACCGGACAGATGGAGACGCAAAGGCCACAAAGCTCGCAATCCGATGATGCCATATCGCCAAGGGTGGCAGGTCTTGCTGATGTCCCGAAACCTGAGAATCCAATTGCACAAGCCCCCTGGACTTCCCTGCAAACTCTTACACACATCTGGCAACCTATGCACTTTGTAAGGTCGCGGTGTATGAAGGGATTTGCATCAACAATTGGATGAAGATTCCCTACCTTCCCGGTGGAAACAAGTGAAATTCCATAATTGGAGGCAAGCTCTTTTAGGGTACATGAATTATTTTTCTCACATACAACACACGCTTCAGGATGATTGAGAAGAAGCATTCTTAGGATCTTCTTTCTTGCACTATGAACACGCTCTGTCTGGGTGTTTATTACCATTCCCTCTTCTGCCCTTGTATTGCACGCAGTTAGTAGTTTATTAGAAGTTAAATCCTCCACCAGGCAAATTCTGCAGTGCCCGGAAGGCTCGAGAATCGGATTGTGGCATAGAGTTGGTACTTCTGAACCTGCCTTCTTTACAGCATCAAGAATTGTCGAACCGCTCATTACACTTACCCGCTTCCCATCCACCAATACTTGAATCTTTGCCAATTAAAACCTCCAGCACGGTTTCCTGGGACGACCTGCCGCTTGTGCAAATATCATATACAATTCAGAGATGATTTCAAGTCCACCGGCAATTTTTCAAAATCAACTTGCGGACAAAGTATGTAAGAATACCGGGTGTAAAAGAAAAAATGGATTCTTTGATGCACCAAAAAAATTAGGGGAAAAGGCCGGCCCATAACTAAACAGGCTTCCCTCTTTACTGGCTTTAAGTTGCCGTCCTTCCTTAGTTAGGGACTGGCCTTCTTATTAAATTATATTCAATTCCTCTTATCTATTTCTACTCAAAAACCTTTTATCCTTTATGTCGCTTTTTAAACGTGTAGCTGGCGCCTGTCAACCACCCAATCAGCCTTCAGCCCTGTTCGCTCAAAAAGCCTCATCTCAATTTGTTCCGGTTTCTCGACAACAATCATATCGGGAGAAATTTCCGTTTCAATTTTCACCTGCCTGGTAATATTGGCTTTTACTATCTCCTCGTCTGCCCCTTCCTTTAAAGATACATAAACAATTACCTGATCCCTACTGGTAATATCCTCCTCATCCTCCTTCTTGACCACAACCTGGAATGACTCAACGCCCTCTACCTTCCGAATAGCATCCTGGAAACTCATATGACCAACTCTTGCGCCCTTAATTTTCGTAAAATCCATTTCAGCACGCCCGATGGGAGGCCTCAGAATAGGCATTGTAAGACCGCATTTATTGCACTTCTCCCATACAATACCGCCCTGAATCAGGTCACCCATCCAAAATCTTAAAAGAACAGTCCCTCTCCAGCCAATGTGGCTGAAAACTACAACACCGGGCTCTCCCCACTTAACGGGCTCCTGAGTTTCAGGATCAAGTATCTCCCAGAAGTAGAACTCCGGATTCAGATGTAACTTTGTCTTTTCGTCGCATTCGAAAAACGCAGCCCTTAATTCAGTCGAACCATATCCTTCGATTATCTTGATATCAGGCGAACCTATTTTTTCAAACTGCTCCTTCAACTTTTCTCTGTATTCCTCTGAGAGTGGCTCTGCTGCAAGAACAGCATATTTCACTGGATCAGGCTTCTTTGCCATTCCCCCTTCTATCATCTGTACAGCAGTTTTCAACCAGTAGGTCATGTATGATGGAATGGCTATATACATATCGAAAGGCATCATGCCTGCGATTATTACTTGTTTCTCGGTGGGTATCGCTTTCCCTCCACATGTATGGAAAATCCCGGCTCCAGCATCAACACCAAACTCTGCGAATACTACCTGAAAGAACGCAAGATGGGGAAGTGCAGGGAACATGTTAAGACCACGCATGGTTGGCTCCCATCCAAAGAGATAAAGCATTCCAACAATACTTGGAATTACCTTCTTCAGGTCGTAGTTCGTATAGGTAGCCATGCTTGGAACACCTGTAGTACCACCACTCATATGAAAGTGAATTGGGTTCCACTCAGCAGCAGCAGTCTGCAATGCTCGCTCGTGAAAACTCCTTGGTTTCCCGTATAGGTCTCGAAGATAGCGGGTCGTTAAAGTCTTATATGCGTATTCCAGCTTCTTTGAGATGCGAATATCCGCCACATCATAAGTTCCACCCTCAACCTTTGGCTGCAGGATGAATGCTTTCTGGTCAGTAAGAGCGTCTTCTTTTCTGGTTATGGGGATTCGCCTTAAATCATCGTAAGTGTTAAGTCTCTCAGGATTGATCCCCTTTTCCTTAAAAAGCTTACGATAGTAAGGATGGTAAGGGTAGACATAATCTCTTATATACTTGAAAAGCTTGTTCAGAGAATACTGCCTCTGTTCTTCAGGAGTCCATTCATATGAAATAGCCATCTCCACCTCCTTTTCTTCGTGCTTGTTCCTTTTTAATAATAATCTTATGCAATAGCCAAGTGCAATAACATATGGCCTGCGGATATCAACTCTATTCCTAGGATTGGTTTTTGCCTGTAAAGGTAGAACAATAAACTTTCAGTAAAGACTGGGACTTTCGCGCTTTCCCCTTAAGAAGTAAGTTCCAAATTCAGCTAAATTAGTTCAAGGATCACCATAGGCGCCCCATCGCCCTGGCGCTGTCCGAGCTTTAATATCCTTGTATAGCCACCCTTCCTTGCCTCATAACGAGGAGCCACCTCAGAAAAAAGTTTGTGAACAGTTGCCTTGTCGCCAAGTATCCCCAATGCCCTTCTACGAGAAGCGAGGTCTCCAGCCTTTGCATATGTAATTAACCTTTCTACCACAGGCTTTGCCATTTTTGCTTTTGTTTCCGTAGTGGTTATCCTGCCGTGAACTATGACTTCGCGAGCGATATTTGAAAGAATTGCTTTCTGATGCGAAGGGCTTCCTCCAAGTCTTGGCCCCTTTTTTGGCTTTGGCATATCTCACTCCCACCTAATCAAGCTTTTTAAGCGAAAGTCCGCGTTCCTCAAGTCTTTCCTTAATGAGTTCAACCGTCTTCGCGCCAAGATTCCTTATTCCAAGCAACTCTTCTTCAGTATGACTCACAAGATCAGCAAGGGTCTGAATCTTAGCCCTCTGAAGGCAATTGTATGCCCTCACGTTCAAGTCGAGCTCGGTTATGCCAACATCAAGACCGGCAGCAGGCACAGCCTCCGTTGGTTCAAAAACCTCGCCAAGCCCTTTCACTTCCGCAAGCTCCTCAAAAAGACTAAAATGTTCTATCAAAATTTTCGAGCCCATGCTTACGGCTTCATCAGGCCTGACGCTTCCATTAGTTGTAACGTAAAGAGTTACCTTGTCGAAGTCAGTTCGCTGTCCTACCCTCGTGTTCTCAACCTTGTAAGTTACATTAACCACAGGAGAGAATATGGAGTCCATTGGGATAACTCCAATAGGGTCTCCCTCCTTCTCGTTCTCCTCTGCAGTTGCGTAACCTCTTCCTCGCTCAAGAGTCATTTCCATGTCAAGTTTACCCTTTTTGGTAAGCGTCGCTATTATGTGGTCGGGGTTTATTACCTGAACCGTAGAAGGAACCTCAATGGTACTTGCAGTCACAGGACCGGGCTTGCTTGCCTTGAGCTTAAGTTTTACCGGTTCATCACCATCCATGCGAAAAACGAGTTCCTTGAGATTCAGGAGTATCTCGATTGTATCTTCCTTAACACCTTCTAAGGTCGAATACTCATGCTGAACACCAGCAATCCTTACAGATGTTATTGCTGCACCAGGAATCGATGAAAGCAATATCCTTCTCATCGAGTTTCCAAAGGTGTGGCCAAGGCCTCTATCAAGCGGTTCTATTACGAATACACCCTCGGTCTCATCAAGCTCTAACACCTTCACGTTTGGCTTCTGAATTCCTAACAATTTTTTCCCTCCAAAAAATATCAACTACCTTGAATATAGTTCGACAATCATCTCTTCCTTTATGGGCACATCAACGCAAACCCCCTGAGGCTCATCAACAAGGGTTGCCACCAAATTTTTCCGATCCGATGAAAGCCAATCAACAGGTTCTCTCTGGGAAGATTGCGAAGCTTCCTTTATTGAAGGAATGTTTTTACTCCGCTCGGAAACAGCAATCACCTGTCCTGGCTTCACAAGGTATGAAGGTATGTTCACCTTTCTTCCATCAACCGTTATATGACCATGACTTACCAATTGCCTTGCGTGCCTCCTTGAAGTCGCGAAACCTGCCCTGTAAACGAGATTGTCGAGTCTGCTCTCAAGAATTTTCATTAAGTTCTCGCCGGTCATCCCTTTTCTCCTCTGGGCCTCCTCATAGTACTTACGGAATTGTTTTTCCATAACTCCATATACGCGCCTCGCCTTTTGTTTCTCACGAAGCTGTAATAGATAGTCCGTCTCCTTAACTCTCCTTCGACCATGTTCACCAGGCGGATAGGAGCGCCTGTTAAGCGCGCAACGGTCAGTAAGGCATCGGTCTCCTTTAAGAAAAAGTTTTGTTTTCTCCCTTCGGCAAAGCTTGCACGTAGGTCCTGTATATTTAGCCATCTTGCCTTTCCTCATACCCTCCTTTTCTTCTTCGGCCTGCATCCGTTGTGGGGAACTGGAGTCACATCCTTAATTGAGCCGACCTCAATCCCGTTAGCCTGAAGGGTTCGAATCGCAGTTTCTCGCCCGGAGCCCGGCCCCTTCACTCTCACATCAACCTTGCGCACACCGTTTTCTATCGCTTCCCTTGCAACCCTTTCAGCCGCAAGTTGTGCCGCAAAGGGAGTGCTTTTTCTTGATCCTTTGAACCCAATTGCTCCTGCACTCGACCATGCAATCGTGTTCCCTTCGGGATCGGTAATGGTTATGATTGTGTTATTGAAAGTCGCTTTTATGTGGGCAACCCCGAATGGGATATTTTTCTTCGGTTTCTTGCGTCCTCTTCCCCTTCCTCTCTTAGGTGCTGGCAATTAGCTCACTCCTCCCTATCGAGCCATCTGGCGCTGCTTTTTCTTAATTCCAACCTGAGGCCTTGGCCCCTTTCGCGTTCTTGCATTTGTATGAGTTCGCTGACCTCTGACCGGCAAACCCTTACGGTGCCTCAATCCGCGGTAACATCCTATTTCCATCAAGCGTTTTATATTCTGTGCTCTCTCGCGCCTTAAATCCCCCTCAATCTTGAAGCTTTCATCAATGTAGGAGCGAAGCCTAACTATTTCTTCATCAGTAAGATCCTTCACCTTGGTCTGTGGTTCAACTCCGGTCGCAGCGCAAGTCTTTCTCGCACCTGACCTGCCAATACCATAGATGTAGGTTAAAGCTGTCTCAATTTGCTTTTCTTTGGGTAAGTCAATACCCGCAATTCGCGCCATGCAAACCTCCTATTTCCCCTGCCTCTGCTTATGGCGAGGATTACTACATATCACCATTACCTTTCCATGTCTCCTTATGGTTTTGCATTTATCACACATTTTCTTAACAGACGGTCTTACTTTCATCTCGAACTTCTCCTTTACTTATGCCTGTACGTTATCCTTCCCCTTGTAAGGTCATATGGTGAAAGTTCAACTGTTACCCTGTCCCCGGGCAAGATACGAATATAGTGCATTCTCATCTTACCGGAGATATGCGCAAGAACCATATGTCCGCCATCAAGTTCAACGCGAAACATTGCGTTGGGAAGCGGTTCGATAACCGTTCCTTCGACTTCTATGGCCTCATCCTTTGGAACCAAATCCCCTTTAAATACCTCCTTAAAAACCTGCTAACGAATTTTTTGAACATCCATTAATTGCAGTAACATTTGAAGACGAGCACAAAGTAAGCACATCCGGTTCACCATCGGTCACCGCCACAACATGCTCGAAATGTGCTGAAAGTTTACCATCTTTCGTTCTCACAGGCCAAAAATCAGGCGATGCTATTACCTCATGTGTCCCCTCATTTACCATTGGCTCGAGCGCAAGAACCATTCCGGGCTTGAGCATCGGTCCTTTCCCTGGTTCTCCATAATTGGGGACAGGAGGATCCTCATGCATGCTCTTCCCTATCCCATGTCCAACAAACTTCCTCACAACTGAAAATCCTTCGGACTCAGCAACAGTCTGTATGGTGTGTGATACGTCAGAAAGCCTGTTGCCAGGCCTGCATTTATCAATCGCATTCTCAAGGGCTCTTCTTGTGGTTTCTATAAGCTTTAATGCAACCTGCGACCCCTTGCCAATTACAACAGTCACAGCTGCATCTCCATAGTAACCATCGAGTTCGACGCCTGTATCAATCGATAAGACATCTCCATCCTTTAGCGGCCTTTCATCCGGAATTCCATGCACAACCTCGGAATTTACAGATGTGCAAAGTGTAGCAGGGAAGGGTTCGCATCTTACAAAGCTTGGTGCATATCCCTTAAATGCAGGCCTTGCACCCTCGCCCCTTATTATCTCCTCTGCGAGCCTATCAAGCTCAAGTGTCGTTATTCCAGCTGCTGCCTTAAGCGAAACAACAGCAAGAACTTCTGCTGTTAGTCTTCCAGCCCTGCGCATCTTTTCAATTTCTTCCGCGGATTTTATTATTATCATTACGCGTGCTTCCTCTGAGATTCTATTAACTCAACCATTTGCTTGAAAACGTCTTCGCGAGAAGCAGAGCCATCGACGGAAACAAGAATTCCTTTTTTGCGATAATATGATATCAATGGTTCGGTCTGCTTTGCATATACCTCGAGCCTTTTTTTAACAGTTTCCTCAGTATCATCATCGCGTTTTCTGAACTCGCCGCCACATTCGCACAACCGAGAAGGCAAATTTACCTTCAGGTTATAAATTTTTCCACACATCGAACAAATCCAGCGAGATGTAAGCCTTTCCAGAATTTCTTGAGCATCAACTTGAAGATTCAGAACAATATCGAGTGCCTTTCCTTGCTCGGAAAGATATTCATCGAGTGCCTTTGCCTGGTGAATGCTTCTTGGAAAACCGTCAAGAATGAATCCGTCTTTTGCGTCATCCTTGGAAAGCCTTTCAAAAACTATTCCCTCCACGATTTCATCTGGGACAAGGGCGCCCGAGTCCATATATTTCTTGGCCTCCAAACCAAGTGGCGTCCCTTCCGAAACAGCCGCTCGAAATATGTCACCTGTAGCAATCTGCGGCCAGGAATATTCTTTTGAAAGTCTTTCGGCCTGCGTCCCTTTTCCAGCCCCAGGAGGGCCAAGAAGAACAATATTCACCTGTTTACCTCCCCAAGAATCCCTCATAATGCCTCATTTGCATCTGCGCCTCAATCTGAATCATCGTCTCAAGCGCAACACCAACTATGATGATAACGGCAGCTCCACCAATCGGAACATTCATTGTGCCGAAAAGCTTGAAAGTAATTGCAGGTATCAGGGCTATTGTTGCAATATAGAGCGAGCCCGGAAGGTTAACCCTGTTCACGACCCTGGAAAGATAATTAACCGTTGGCATACCCGGCCTCGTGCCAGGTATAAATCCGCCATATTTTCTTAGATTGTCCGCAAGTTCAAACGGATCGAATATTATAGCAGTATAAAAGTAGGCAAAGAAAATTATAAGGCCCGTATAGATAACGAAATAAGAAAGAGATCCCCTCGCGAAGCTTGAAGCTAAACCCCTTAGTCGGGGAATAAACTGGGCAAGAACTGATGGAAACTGCAAAACTGCCGATGCAAAAATAATTGGAATGACTCCAGCAGTATTAACCTTAACCGGGATATAGGTACTCGCACCTGCATACATCCTTCTTCCGCGAACCTGCTTGGCATATTGTACAGGTATTCTCCTCTCGCCCTTTTCAACGAAAACTACTCCGACAATTATGGCAAGAGCAGCAACAAGGAGTATGACTGTCATTGAAGGATTCACATTATATGCAGCTTTAAACAGGTTTCTGAGTTCAGCAGGCATGGTTGCAATAATTCCTGAGAAAATAAGAATTGACATACCATTCCCGACGCCCCTTTCGGTTATGAGTTCGCCAAGCCACATGAGAAGCGCCATGCCTGCAACCATTGTTGAGACAATAAGTGCACCCTTCCAAAAAGTTAAATTCTCAATAACAGGCGGTCCCTTCGACCCACCGCTTTCCACGAGGGCGTTTACGGACACAACCAGCGCAGAGGACTGCATAAGCGCAAGCCCGAGGGTCATATAGCGGGTAATCTGGGTTATCTTTTTCCTTCCGACTTCGCCTTCCTCCTGCCACTCCTTTATCTTTGGAATAACAGCAGTTAAAAGTTCCATTATGATAGCAGCAGTTATGTATGGCATTATTCCAAGTCCAAATATTGCAAGCCTTGCAAGTCCACCGCCAGTAAATATATTCAAGAAACCAAGGAGTCCGCTTCCGGATACTTGAGTTTTGAGCGATTTAATATTCACTCCCGGCGAAGGGATGAAACACCCAACCCTGTAAAGCCCAATAATAAGAAAGGTAAAAAGAATCTTTTTTCTTAAGTCGGGGATTTTTACAGAGTCCCTGAATCCGGAGACGACGCGCAAACTAAATCACCTCAGTTCTTCCACCAGATGCCTCTATTTTCTCCTTCGCGCTTCTTGAGAAAGCATGAGCCCTTACAACCAGAACCTTGCTTACTTCGCCATCACCAAGTATTTTGACGCTATGCTTCCCTTTTATGAGCCCGGCCTCCCGAAGTGCCTCCGGGTCAACGACAGAGCCACTATCAAACCCCGAAAGCTCCGACACATTAACAATCTCATAATATTTCTTGCTCAAAGGCTTGAACCCGCCAAGCTTTGGTACACGCCTGAAAAGAGGCATCTGACCGCCCTCACTCCCAAGTCTCACCTTGTCCCTCGCCTTCTGCCCCTTCTGGCCACGTCCCGAAGTTTTACCATGGCCAGAGCTCCTGCCTCGACCAACCCTTTTCCTTGACTTCCTCGAGCCAGGAGCCGGCTTCAAGTTTTCAAGTCTAATGGCATCTTCTTCTGGCATTTACTGCGCCACCTCTTTTTCACCTTCATCCAAATCTTTTTGAACTCTTTTCTTCGAGGTCCTGGTCTTTGACGACTTAACTTCCTCAACCTCCACCAGATGAGCAACTTTCTTAATCATCCCTCTTATCTCAGGGCAATCTTCTTTTGTGACAACATGACCTATCCGCCTAAGGCCAAGAGCCCTGACTGTTCTTCTCTGATCACGAGGCTTTCCGGCAAGACCTCGCTTCAGGGTGACCTTAAGTTCCAAGCTCATCGAATATACTCCTTCCAAAAACTTGCTCTACAGTTTTACCTCTCCTTAGAGCTACTTCTTTTGCATCCCTGAGTTTCCTCAATCCATCCACAGTAGCCTTAATAACGTTTAGTGCATTTGCCGAACCAAGGCTCTTCGCAAGAACATTCTTTACCCCCGCAAGCTCCATAACTGGCCGAACTGCACCGCCCGCGATTATGCCCGTGCCAGGAGAAGCAGGCTTCAGTAAAACCTTCGCAGCACCAAATTTCCCGACTACTTCATGAGGAATTGTATCTGAGACAATAGGGACAACAAACATGTTTTTCCTGGCCTTCTGCGAGCCCTTTTCTATCGCCATTGGAACTTCGCGAGCCTTTCCGTATCCAACACCGACCCTTCCCTTGCCATCGCCAACGACAACAAGTGCGGTGAATGAAAATCTCCTTCCCCCTTTGACTACTTTTGCAACCCTGTTTATATGAACCACCTGTTCAGAAAGTTCCTCATCAACAATGGATTCTTCTTTCACAAAAGCCTCCTAAAATTCCAGTCCACCTTCCCGCGCAGCCTCAGCCAAAGCCTTGACCCTGCCATGATATTTATATCCGCCTCGATCGAACACAACCCTGTTTATCCCCTTTTCCTTCGCACGCTTCGCGATTGCTTCACCAAGCAATCTTGCAGCGTCTGACTTTGTCATTCCAGCAGCAGGCCTTAATTCCTTCTCAAGCGTTGAAGCCGAAGCAATAGTAATGCCGCGGTCATCGTCTACAACCTGACAGTGCATATTCCTGTTACCTTTAAATACAGAAAGCCTTGGCCTTGAGGCAGTACCATGTATTTTCTTTCTAACGGATCTATGTCTTCGCTCTCTTGCGCTCTGCTTTCTTGCAACTACTTTCACTTCGTTGTCTTCCCCGCTTTCCTTCTTACATATTCATCACGATATCTGATTCCCTTTCCCTTGTAAGGATCAGGTTTCCTGAGCTTCCTTATATTTGCTGCCACCTGACCAACCTTCTGCTTATCGCACCCCTTCACAACTATTCTCGTTGGTGTAGGAACTTCAAATGAAACTCCATCCGGTGGAGACACAAGAATCGGATGTGAATAACCGAGCTGAAGTTCAAGATCCGAACCCTTGAGCGCTGCCCTATAGCCCACACCCTGGATCTCCAAGACCTTCTCAAAACCATCTGTTACACCCTTCACCATGTTATAAATTAGAGTCCTCGTAAGGCCATGCAGCGAACGCGCAGTCGGGTCATCAGAATCCCTTGCCAAAAGAATGCATGTGCCGTCAATGGTTACGTTTATTCGGTTAGGTAAATTATGTTCAAGTTCCCCCTTTGGGCCTTTTACCTTAACTGTTCTGCCCTCCAACGTAACTTTTGCGCTACCTGGAACTTCTATTGGCAGTCTGCCCACGCGAGACATCACGAACACCTCTGATCTACCAGACGTAGCATAATACCTCTCCACCAATCCCTCTCGTTCGAGCCTCTTTTTCAGTCATTACTCCTTTTGATGTCGAAAGAATGGCAATTCCAAGGCCACCAACAACCCTTGGCAACCTGTCCTTTTTTGCGTATACCCTCAAGCCCGGCTTGCTTATCCTTTTCAAGCCTTGAATCACTGGCTCTGAATCAGGGCCATACTTAAGATAAATCACTATCATGTCGAAGTTTCCCTCACGCTTAATTTCATGTCTCTTGATAAATCCCTCGCGGTATAGGATTTTCGCGATCTCAAGCAAAATCCGTGATGAAGGTACCTCAACCTTCTCCAGCCGAGCAGAATTAGCATTTCTTATCCGCGTTAACATATCCGCAATGGGGTCAACTGTCATTTTCATTACCCCCTACCAGCTTGCCTTCCTCACTCCTGGAAGCTCACCCGAATGAGCAAGCTCCCTTACGCAAATACGACATAATTGAAACTTCCTTAAATAGCCGCGCGGGCGCCCACACCTCATGCATCTGTTATAAGCCCTTGTTTGAAATTTAGGCTGCCTCCTCTGCTTTACAACGAGCGATCTTTTAGCCAAATCACCACCTCACTTCGACTTAAAAGGGAACCCAAGCGCCTCAAGCAATGCCTCGCCCTCTTCACGATTCTTTGCAGTGTTAACGATTGTAATATCCATTCCTCGCACCTTATCGATCGAGTCATAGTCGACTTCCGGAAATATCAGTTGCTCTTCAACGCCGAGACTATAGTTGCCATTTCCATCGAAGGAGTTGCGCGAAAGACCCCGAAAATCTCTTACCCTTGGTATAGCAATCGAAAGGAGCCTGTCTAAGAACTCATACATCCTATCTCCTCTTAATGTCACCTTGCACCCAATCGTCATGCCAGCCCTTAGTCTGAATCCAGCAACCGACCTCTTGGCCTTTATGATCAAAGGCTTCTGACCCGTAATTGCAGCAAGGTCACGGGCTGCAGACTCCACAGCCTTAGGGTTTGAAACACCTTCGCCAATCCCCATGTTCACTACAATCTTTTCAAGCCTTGGCACCTGATACCTGTTCTTATAGGAGAAACGTTCCATTAGAAGAGGCACAACCTCCTCATCGTAAAAGACTTTCAGCCTCGGCACATATTTTTCTTCTTCTTCGACCATTAGATCTCCCGCTCGCACTTTGAACAAATCCTTATAAATGATTTACCACCCTGACGAACTCTCCTTACCCTCACAGGCCTTTCGCACGATGGGCAGAAGAGCATCACGTTAGAAGCATCAACCGGTAATTCCCAGTCGACTACACCCCCCTGAGGAACTGACTGAGTAGGGCGCATGTGCTTCTTTGTACGGCTAATCCCCTCAACAACCACCCTTCTTTTCTTGGGGTCAACTTTCAATATCTTGCCCCTTTTTCCTCTATCCTTTCCGGATATTACCTGTACCACGTCTCCCTTTCTCAAATGCAAACTTTTCATTATGACCCCCTAAAGAACCTCAGGAGACAAGGAGATTATTTTCATGAAATTCTTCTGCCTTAGCTCGCGCGCTACCGGACCGAATATTCTCGTTCCCCTTGGGTTCATCTGGTTGTCGATCAGCACCACAGCGTTCTCGTCGAACTTTATGTAAGTCCCATCAGGACGTCGTCTCTCCTTTTTCGTCCTCACCACCACTGCCCTGACAACATCGCCCTTTTTGACCGATCCACCTGGAATTGCGTCCTTGACAGTTCCCACAATCACATCTCCAATCGATGCATATCGCCTGGCAGAGCCCCCAAGGACCCTTATGCAGAGAATTTCCTTTGCGCCTGTGTTATCAGCAACTTTTACTCTCGACTCCTGCTGTATCATTTGCAAACACCCGCCATTACTTGGCCTTCTCGACTATAGAAACAAGTCTCCATCTCTTTGTCCTGGAAAGCGGACGTGTCTCTTCAAGGCACACAATATCGCCTACCTTACAAGTATTCTTCTCATCATGTGCATAAAGCTTTTTTGTCTTCGTTACAGTCTTTCCATAGATTGGATGTCTTCCAGAAGTCTCCACTGCAACCACTATCGTTTTGTCCATCGCATTTGATACCACTCTTCCCACTCTTGTCTTTCTCGTCTTTTTTTTAGCCATATTTACCACCTGAAACCCGATCTACAAAACAAAAAAGTCCAGCTCAGTCCTCGATAATTTCCTGCTCAAATGAAGCAACGCCTATACCGTACTCTTTCTCAAGCAAAACAGTACATACGCGTGCTATGTCACGTCTTGTTTCTTTTATCCTCATTGGGTTTTCCAACTGACCAGTCGCATGCTGAAAGCGAAGGTTGAAAAGTTCAAGCTTGAGTTCCCTTAACTTCCCTTGCAATTCTTCTTTGTCGAGTTCCCTTAAGTCACGTGCCTTGAGCATTCTTACCTCCATGAATTCCTTATTCCTCGCGCTTGACAAAGCGACACTTTATGGGAAGTTTGTGCGAGGCAAGTCTTATTGCCTCACGTGCCACAGGCTCACTAACCCCTGAAAGTTCAAACATCACTTTACCCGGCCTAACTGGTGCCACCCAGTGATCAGGGTTTCCTTTTCCGGAACCCATCCTCGTCTCAGCAGGTTTCTTGGAGACCGGCTTATGAGGAAATATGTTTATCCAAACCTTGCCACTTCTTTTAATGTGCCTTGTGATGGCAACACGCGCGGCCTCAATCTGCCTCGCCGTTATCCATGCAGGTTCCAATGCCTGAAGACCATAGTCTCCAAATGTTACCTTCACACCACCTTTTGCTTTTCGCTTGAGTCGCCCCCTCTGAACCTTCCTGTGCGGAGGCCTTTTTGGCTGAAGCATTTATTCCTCCTCGACCCCTACTTGATCTTTCAATAGTTCACCCTCCCGGGCGGGAAATACTTCCCTTGAGGTGCCTTCCACTTCGCTTACTTGTTCTTCGGTTTCAATTCCTTCTGATTCGCCCTGCTCTTGCCTCTTTGTCTTCTGGACGGGCCTTGCCAGGCCAAGTGGAGGAATAACTGGCGCCTTCTCCCTTTCGACTTCCTTGTCTCCTTTATAAATCCACACCTTTACACCAATACGCCCGAAAGTCGTCTTGGATTCAGCAAACCCGTAGTCGATTTCTGCACGAAGAGTCTGAAGAGGAACACGGCCCTCCCTGTACCACTCACTCCTCGCCATTTCAGCCCCTGCAAGGCGTCCGGAGCATTGAACTTTTATCCCCTGCGCACCAAGTCTCATCGTATTGGCTACAGCCTTCTTCATTGCCCTTCTGAACGAGACTCTGCCGGAGATTTGTTCAGCAATATTTTCTGCTACAAGAACTGCCTCGAGTTCGGGAATAGGAACCTCTACTATGTTCACAGTTACATCATGGCCACATATCTCTTCAAGTTCATCCCTGATTCTGTCTACCTCGCTTCCTTTCCTTCCTATCACAATGCCAGGCCTCGCTGTGTGAATGTCAATAGTAGTCTCTTTATGCTTCCTTTCAATTTCTATCTTCGAAACAGCAGCACCAGCGAGTTTCTTTCTAAGGAATTCTCTTATCTTCAGGTCTTCCTGAATTAGTTCAGGATATTCTTTTCCGCTTATCCATCGAGATTTCCATGGATAGATTATTCCCAACCTTAAACCATACGGATGAACTTTCTGTCCCAAGACTTACTCCTTGCTTCCCGACTTACTCTGCTTGTCCTTTCCCCTGTCTTCTTCAGCCCTTATTTCCTCAGCTTTTTCCTGCTTTCTCCCGGCCCTTCTCCTCAATCCTCTTCTTTTAACAACTTTCTTCGTCTCGCTCTCATCCAGAACTATGGTTATGTGACTTGTCCTCTTGTTTATCCTTGTGGCACGACCCATTGCTCGCGGTCGAAACCTCTTTAGCGTTGGCCCTTCATCAACAAAAGCCTTTGCGATATATAATCCTTCAGCCTTCAAGCCATTATTGTTTTCAGCATTCGCAACAGCTGAAGCAAGAACTTTGGCGACCACCCTCGCCGCTGCCCGAGGGCTAAACTCAAGTATCTGGCGCGCCTCATCAACACTCTTCCCCCTGATGAGGTCAACAACTGCTCTTGCCTTCCTAGGCGATATTCTTACGTATCTTGCACGCGCCCTGGTCTCCAAAGCAAACCTTCCTATCTCATCCGCGCACGTTTCTCTTTGGCAAGCTTTCCGCCATGTCCTCTGAACATCTTGGAAGGTGCAAACTCGCCAAGCTTGTGTCCAACCATGCTTTCCGTTATGTAAACCGGAACGTGTTTTCTTCCATCATGAACAGCAATGGTGTGACCGACCATTTCCGGGAAAATAGTCGAGCGCCGCGACCATGTCTTTATAACTTTTTTTTCACCGTTGCGGTCAAGTTCTTCTATCCTCGCAAGTAATTTCTCGTCCGCATATGGCCCTTTCTTAAGCGATCTGCCCAAATAAGCCTCCTCATCACTTCTCGCGCCTTGTCTTAACTATCAATCTCGTCGATGGCTTCTTCTTATCGCGAGTCCGAAATCCCAGAGTTGGTTTACCCCATGGTGTAACTGGGTGCCTACCGCATTTGGCCTTTCCTTCACCTCCACCGTGCGGATGGTCAACTGGATTCATTGCAGCTCCTCTTGTCTGAGGTCTTATTCCCCTGTGTCTTGCTGCTCCCGCCTTTCCCATACTCTCAAGCTCATGCTCAACATTGCCAACAACTCCAACTGTTGCCCTGCAGGCAAGTGGAACCCTTCTAACCTCCCCCGAAGGTAACTTCAGGTGAGCATACCCTCCTTCCCTCGCCATAATTTGAGCACTGGCTCCCGCTGCCCTTGCCATCTTTGCACCTGCCCCGGGTTTGAGTTCAATTGAGTGAACTGTTACACCAACGGGGATGCTCTCAAGTGGCATCGCATTACCCGGCTTTATATCCGAACCCGGCCCTGACTGAACAATGTCTCCAACCTTCAGGTCAACTGGACAGAGTATGTACCTTTTCTCACCGTCCGCGTAGTTCAAAAGCGCAATTCTTGCAGAACGGTTTGGATCGTACTCTATGTGTGCAACCCTGGCAGGAACACCGTCTTTGTCGCGCCTGAAATCAATAACCCGATATTTTCTTTTTTCTCCTCCCCCTCTGTGTCTGGAAGTCTTTCGACCAGAGGAATTTCTTCCGCCACTCTTTTTAAGCGGGCTAGTGAGCTTCTTTTCAGGATCAACTCGAGTAATTTCCGAAAAATCAGAAACAGAAGCAAATCTTCTTCCGGGACTTGTTGGCTTGTACTTCCTAATTCCCATCCTTACACCCACCTATCCTGACTCAAAAAACTCAATGCGCTCACCCTCTGCAAGGGTCACAATAGCTTTCTTGCCTCTCGAGGTTCTTCCAACAACCATTCCTCTTCTTCTTGGTTTACCTTTTGTCCGCATCGTGTTTACGTTGACCACCTTAACGTCAAAAATTTCTTCTATGGCGTCCTTTATTTCCGACTTGTTCGCCCTCGGGTCAACCATGAAGGTGTACTTCCTATTGTCAATTGCTTCATAGGTTTTTTCGCTTATGACCGGATAAAATATAATGTCATGAGGATCCTTCATGCCTGTCCTCCCCCTGAAGCACTGCAAGAGCACCTCTTAGGAATAGTAGTTTGTCAAACCTGAGTATGTCGTATGTGTTCAGCTCAGAAGGAATAAATGTTTCAACTCCCTTAATATTCCTGAAAGACTTCTCAACATTTATATCATCATCACAAACAACCACCATCACTTTCCCCCCGGAAAGTCCTATCTTTGAAAGTATTTCGCAAGCTACCTTTGTGCTCGGTCTTTCAAGATCAAAGTCATCAACTACAACAATCCTTTCTGACTTATACGCATCCGATAGAACAGAGCGAAATGCATTCCTCCTTACCTTTTTTGGCACACGGAAAGAGTAGTCCCTCGGCTTTGGACCGTGAACAGTTCCACCACCTCGCCATATTGGAGACCTGATACTCCCCACTCGAGCCCTACCAGTTCCCTTCTGACGCCATGGCTTCGACCCCCCACCTCTTACCTCACTCCTCGTCTTTGTTGAAGCAGTACCTGCCCTTGCGTATGCTCTTTGCATCCTAACAACTTGATGGACGGCATGAGGATTTGGTTCAACTCCAAAGAGTTCCTCTTTAAGTTCTACCCAGCCTATATCCTTCCCATCTGTATCCTTCAATGGCGCCTTCATACTACTCACTGTCTCCGCCCGCTCTTCGTGCTTTGCCTGACAAGCACAATTGTTCCTCTTGGTCCGGGAACTGCTCCCTTTAAAAGAAGAAGGTTCCTGTCACTATCAACTCTCACAACCTGTAAGTTCTGAACTGTAACCTTCTCCCCCCCCATTCTGCCGGGAAGCTTTTTTCCTTTGAAAACCCTCGAAGGAGTAGCGCACTGACCAACCGAACCCGGAGCTCTATGAAAAGTCGAACCATGCGATGCAGGGCCACCGCGAAATCCCCAGCGCTTGACAACACCAGCAAAACCCTTCCCCTTGCTTACACCGGTAACATCAGCACAATCTCCTTCACTGAAAACATCTACCTTTATCTCTTGGCCTAACGTATAGCCTGCAGGATCCAGGGGCAGTTCAGCCAGATACTTCACCGGTTTGACCTTCGCATTATTTATATGACCCATAACGGGCCTTGTAAGTTTTTCCTGCTTTGCATCGCCAAAGCCAACCTGGACAGCTTTGTACCCGTCTCTTTCCTTTAGTTTCAACTGCGTCACAAAACATGGTCCACACCTGAGTACGGTAACCGGTATTAAAAGGTTGCCCTGGAAAATCTGGGTCATCCCAACTTTCTCGCCAATTATCGCTTTATTAACCAACCTACCCATCTTTACTCAACTTCCTTGTCAAACTCTAAAGTTTTATCTCAATATCAACGCCTGCAGGTAAGTCCATTCCCGTTATCGCATCTACAGTTTGCGGAGTCGGATCAAGTATGTCTATCAGTCTTTTGTGTGTTCTTATCTCAAAGTGCTCTCTCGAATCCTTGTCCTTATGTGGAGAACGAATCACGCAGTAGAGGCTGCGCTCAGTGGGCAGGGGAACCGGGCCCGAAACCTTTGCTCCGGTCTTTTTCGCAGTTTCAACAATCAACCGTGCTGATTGATCTATTACCTCGTGATCATAAGCCTTTAACCTGATCCTGATTCTATCCCCTGTCACGAGTCCTCCACATGATTCTCAAAAAACCATCTCCTCAGACTTCCTCATATCACTTCAAAATACCTATGACTCTTCCAGCACCTACAGTCCTTCCACCTTCACGAATGGCAAACCTTAAACCCTCATCCATTGCAATCGGGGTTATGAGTTCAACTTCCATCTCGGTATTA
>Ga0315298_1002709_pt1 | contig 29384 bp, 27 predicted proteins | sample WHS_1_MG_FD_203077 | JGI IMG/M metagenome (GOLD analysis project Ga0315298, IMG submission 203077) | Extremophilic microbial mat communities from Washburn Hot Springs, YNP, Wyoming, USA - WHS_1_MG | ecosystem: Environmental > Aquatic > Thermal springs > Hot (42-90C) | place: USA: Wyoming... | reverse complement strand
AACCAGGACTTCCTTGAAGCACATACCAATGCATCCAGTCTTTTCGACGCTCGCCTGAATGCCACGAAGTTGAAGCTCCTGTTCGATGGCCGCCTTGACCTTGTCAGCGCCGACCGAGATTCCGCACGCTCCCATGCCCACGATTATGCGTGGAATCTTCGCCTCCTGTTTTTCCTCCCAGGCAGCAATCGCTTTCTTTCTAATCGCGTTGAAAACCTCGCTCACATCTCACCTCGCTGTGATGAAGAGTTCAGGAGCCAGAATCCTCGGCCTTTATCACGTCGACATCTTTTCCTTCCACGGCCATCTTGACCTTTTGCTCAGATACCCGTCCCACCAGGTCATGGTTTATCTGAATAACTGGTGCCAGGGAACATATCCCCAGGCAACTTCCTTTCTTGTAGCTGAACTCACCATCGGCAGTTGCCTCGCCCTCCTCGACGCCCAGCATCTTACGGACAATCTGCTCGATCTTCTTCGCTCCACGAACGTGGCATCCTGGACCGTCACACACAGTGATAACCCTTTTCGCTGGAGGCTCGGTCCGGAACTCGTTATAGAACGATAGCACCCCGTAAACCTGGGAAGGAGAAAGGCGCAGAAAATCGGCGATGGCGCAAAGCGCATCTGGCGGCACGTAACCGTAGGTGGCCTGCACCTCTTCCAAGATAGGAAGCACTGCGCCTTGCTCATCACGGTATTTGGCCATAATTTCCTTCAACAAATCTGGCGACTTGCCATTATCACCCGAATGGGTGGACATCGGAATACCTCCTCAACACTAGCCCTGAACCTCGCTGTACAGGCCAACTGACACCTATGGTTCCAGGGGTAAACAAGTCGGAGCGTCAGCCTATCTGCAGGGACGAGTACAGACGGGCGAAATCAAGCCCTTTGCTCAGCAGGGCATCCACCCGCTGCAGTTTCTGGACCTGGCGGAAACGTACGTTGAAAAGAAACTCTTCCAGACGCTCCAGGGCTGGAACCGTGTCCAGTTCCACTTTGATTACCGGGACTCCAGCCATCTCGGCCCGCTCCAGAACCAGCGGGTCAATCTCTGACGGCCCAGTCGAGACTATGCAAGAAACTGAGGTTTCGAGGGCGGCCAACTGAATATCTGGCCGGTCGCTACTCGCAACGACAGCCTTGTTCTTCTTTCTATGAAAGTAGATAAGAGCCGAGGTCAAGCTTCGGGCTCCAATCATCACGTTCTCAGTCAAGATATCGCTACCGGCAGCTCCGCACACAACTCTGCCGCCCAGATACTCGGCCATCTCCATTGCCGGCGCGCCTAAAAGAGCCCGGTCCTGAGGGAGCACGCCAAAGACCGGAAGGCCGGATCCCTCAAGATGGGACTTGATTTCGTCCTGGGCGTAGTCCATATGCTCTTCCGGCACCGCATTCAAGATGCATCCGGAAAGGTTTCCCCCCCATTCCTTTTGGGCCTTCATTGCCGTATTCACAGTGGCCTTTCCTCGGTATTTGACCACCAGCACCGGCTTCACCGGAATCAACTCGATGACCTTCGCCGCAGAAAGTCCCACTGAGGAACCGACAGCCGCGTCTGGTGGTCCCTCCACAACTACCATCTTCCGTCCCTGGCCGACCTGTGCGTGGCAATCCTTGATCCTCTCGGCGAGCTCCGGCTCCAGTTGCCCACCCTTCTTGGATGCCATCTGAGGCTTAAGAACCACGGGGGAAAGTGCCTCCACAGGCTCCGGCAGATTAAGTACCTGCTTCACGAAGATGGCGTCCTCGTCGATAAGCCGTCCTTCGATCTCCTTCTCAGAGACGCCAACAGGCTTGATGTAGCCGGCTGAGCCGACGTCCTGGGCAAACCGCCGTAAAATGCCTACCGCGAGCGAGGTTTTCCCGGCCGAGGTCTCGGTGGAACAGATATATGTTGAAACCATTTGGTGTCCTCCCACTCCGACGCTTCCTCTTTGAATCAGAGACTTACTGTTGGCAACTGTGCCCGCCGCTCCATCGTGGCGAGGTAAAGACAACGCGCAGTCTACGGGCTCGCTCCGCTTGGCTACGCTTTGCTTACCGACCTTTGCGCGACGTGAAGCCGGTCACTAGGCACGAGTATATGGCAGGTGGCCTCAGCCTCGTTGCGACTGCGCGGGTCGGGCCAGTAGAGCATGCACGGGATTCCTTCTTCCTCAAACAGTTCCTTCCACGCTTCGGCAACCAGAAGGCTGCGACTGGTCATTATGGATTTCCACATAGCTGCCTCCTTATGCACCATCAGCACGAGATGTTAGCATATTTGGCCAGGCTTGTAAAGAAAAAGCGGGAAGCCGAGAACGCTAAGTGCACCTCGAACTCTCTCCCCGCTTGCGCTCAAGTCTCCAGACGTTCACCACCACTCTCTCACGACCATCGGTCCACCTGCCTGGCCAGGAATTGGGCTACCTCGGCCATTTCGAACGGCCACACGTATACATAAGTAACGTGAGGATGCCGCTCCTGTGCGCGCCGCACGGCGTTAGGGATATCCAGTTCAGAGTGCTCACCTCCACGGGTCATCATCGGAGTGATTACGACGACCTTCTCCACGTCAGATGCAGAGGCTTGATCGAGCGCATCGTCCAGACTTGGCGCGCAGAATTCATTGAACCCGACGATTACTTTGCATTTGGTTGTTTCTTCCAGACACGCAGCCAAATCCTGCGATCCTGCGTAGTAGGGGTCGTTCCGGGCAGTTCTAGGCCAGACACGCATCTTCGCTTCCAGCTCGGTCAGGCGACGCTCGATTGCCACGCTATCCGCCCCCTCAACCCGCTTCAGCCGGGCACGCAGATCGAAAAACTCAGCCATCTCTCGCTTCGGAAAATCGTTCGGCGGGCTTCCGTGCATAGCCAAGACGACGACGGTTTTCACGGGCAATCCTCAGTGCACATCAAGTTCTTCCGCATAGCTCACCTCCGTATAATACACGTGTATTATACGTCTCGTCTTCCAATACCTCAATGCAGATTGCGCCGCCCTAAACGTCTGTGCACACGCTCCTGAGTGACCAACTGTAGGTTCCAGCGGACAGGAGACGTTAGCTTAGTGACTAAGGTAACGTCCTATAATGGCCCACTCAGACTAAACATAGGGCACGTCTTAAGGCAATTGGTGTTAATATACATTGGGGCGACCGGACGGTCGCCCCAATGGTATCTAGCTGTCGCTCAATGCGTCCCTCTAAGCCGCTGGTTGTTGGACACCGTCCTTCTTGCTGAACGTGAGTCCAGCTTCGGCAGCGTCCACGATAATCGTGTCGCCCTCCTTGAAAAACCCACCCAGGAGACGCTTGGATAGTTCGTTTTCGACATGGCGTTGAATCGTACGTCGCAAAGGCCGGGCACCGTAGGCTGGATCGAAGCCTTCGCGCGCCAGCCATTCCGTAGCCGCATCTGTGAGCTCGATTTCCACCTTCTGCTCTCGCAAGCGCTTTCGCACGTCGTCGATGAGAAGATCAACTATCTTCCTTATTTCGTCTGCCCTCAGCGGGCTGAAGATGACAATCTCGTCCACACGGTTCAGGAACTCGGGCCTGAACGTTCGCTTCAGCTCTTGGAGCACCAGTTCCCTGGCCCGGTCCTCCTCCACTCGCGCCGATGCAGCCACCTGGAAGCCTATTGGCGCCTGCTTGCGCACGTGCTGCGTGCCCACGTTGCTGGTCATAATCACTACCGTGTTCCTGAAGTCCACAGTGCGACCGTGTCCGTCAGTTAGACGTCCGTCTTCCAGTATCTGCAGGAGAATGTTGAACACGTCAGGGTGAGCCTTCTCAATCTCATCGAAGAGCACCACCTGGTACGGCCTTCGGCGCACTGCCTCCGTAAGCTGGCCCCCCTCGTCATAACCAACGTAGCCTGGAGGGGCACCGATGAGTCGCGCCACTGTATGTTTCTCCATGTACTCCGACATATCCACGCGAAGCAACGCATCGTCACTGTCAAACAGGAATTCGGCCAACGCCCGAGCCAACTCTGTCTTGCCAACTCCGGTCGGCCCAAGGAAGATGAATGATCCTATAGGCCGCCTCGGATCCTTCAGTCCAGACCGGGCGCGTCGGACGGCATCGGACACCGACACCACAGCCTCGTGCTGGCCGACGATGCGCTCGTGGAGCCGATCCTCCATATTGAGAAGCTTCTCGGCCTCGGTTTCCAGCATCCGACTGACGGGAATGCCTGTCCACTTCGAGATCAGTTCGGCTATGTCTTCCTCGTCCACCACCTCATCAAGCTTCTTTTCCGCCAGCCATCGCTGATGGGCTTCCTCATATTCCTTCTCGGCAGCAATCACCTCCGCCCGCAATCGCGCGGCGTATTCGTAATCGCGAGCCTGGCCTGCAGCCTCCTCCTCACGGCGCAGTTCCTGCACCTTCTGGCCGAGGGCTTTCAGATCTGAAGGCACGGCGTAAAGATCCATTCGAACCTTCGATGCCGCTTCGTCTACGAGGTCAATTGCTTTGTCCGGCAAAAAGCGATCTGTGATGTAGCGGTCTGAAAGTCTCGCGGCTGCAACAAGCGCTGAATCATCGATCCTCAGCCGGTGATGCTCCTCGTACTTCGCGCGCAGTCCTTCGAGCATCTTTATGGTCTCCTCCACCGAGGGCTCATCCACGAATACTGGCTGGAACCTTCTTTCGAGGGCCGCATCCTTCTCCACGTGCTTGCGATATTCATCCAGCGTGGTTGCTCCCACGCACTGCAGCTCACCCCGCGACAACGCCGGCTTTAGCATGTTCGACGCATCTATGGCTCCTTCTGCAGCTCCAGCGCCGACGACGGTGTGAAGCTCGTCGATAAAGAGAATGATCTCCCCTCGCGCGCGCTTGATCTCATCCATCACCGCCTTGAGACGCTCCTCGAACTCCCCGCGGAACTTGGATCCAGCTACCAGGGCACCCATATCCAGCGCCAGAACCTTCTTATTCAGCAGCATCTCGGGAACATCGCCAGCTGCAATCATGTGGGCCAGCCCCTCCACGATGGCAGTCTTGCCCACACCAGGCTCTCCAATCAAGACCGGATTGTTCTTCGTCCGGCGCGACAGGATCTGAATCACGCGACGGATCTCTTCCACCCTTCCGATCACCGGATCGAGTTTCCCTTGTCTAGCAAGCTCCGTCAGGTCGGTGCTGTATTTCTCGAGCGCTTGATACTTGTTCTCGGCGTGAGGATCGGTCACCCTGTGCGGTCCCCTTACCGTAGCTAGAGCTCGATAGACGGCTTCTTGGTCGACACCGAGGTCGCGGAAGATTTGAACTACAGGGCCTTCCCTCTCCCCTACTATGGCGATGAACAGATGCTCCGAGCCTATGAAATCATCCTTTAGCCGCCTGGCCTCCTCCTCTGCCACATCAAGGACTCGCTTGAGCCTTGGCGTGATGTAAACCTGGGCCGCGCCTTCATTCACATAGCCTGCCTTGGGAAAGCTCGCCAGCGCTTCCTCTACACGCTGCCTCACGACTCTCACGTCGACGCCCATATTCCGCAGTATTCTGATAACCACCCCGTCCGACTGTTCCATCAATGCCAGAAGCAAGTGCTCTACGTCCAGTTGCACGTGCTTCTGGGCTCGAAGTATCTCTTGTGAGCGAGCCAGGGCTTCCTGGGCCCTCTCGGTAAATCGGTCAATTCTCATGATGAATCCAACTCCTCACTCCGCTGGATTACTCTACGCCTAGCGCGTGTCTGGTGAATGCGGTCTACGCTGTTTTCCAACTGCGCCCGCAATTCCTCTAGCTCACGCTCCATTTCCATCATTTTTCTAGTCATGTTTATTATGACTTCAACCCCAGCTAGATTGACGCCGAGATCGTTGATGAGTCGCTGTATGTACTGAAGACGCTCTATATCGTTGTCTGAGTACAGTCTTATCCTGCCCCTCGACCTTGACGGTTCGATGAGACCAAGCCGCTCATAGTACCGCAGGGTCTGAGGGTGCATGTTGACAAGCTTAGCAGCAATGCTAATTACGTAGCACCCTCTGCTAGCTTTGCAATTATCCATCATTTCCTCCTGATCGTCCTCGGATGGTGTTTTCACAGTAACTTCACCTCCTCAGGCGGCCAAGCTCTTCAAACAGTTCCTTTTCTCGCGGCGACAGCTGGGTAGGAAGAACCACCTTGACTCTGGCAAACAGGTCCCCGCTTCCGGCTCCACCCAGCCTGGGCATCCCCTGTCCGTTGAGACGAAAAGTTTGACCATTCTGCGTCTCCGGCGGAATCCTCAACGCAACGCGGCCCTTGAGTGTCGACACCTGGACTTCTCCTCCCAGCACAGCGGTTAGTAGTGGCACGGGAACCTCGGTGTGTAAATCGTCCCCTTTGCGTTCGAAATTGGGGTGAGGCCTCACACTAACTATGAGATATAAATCCCCAGCACTGCCTCCGCCAAAGCCAGGGGCTCCTTCTCCCGCGACTCGAATCCGTGATCCGTCCTTCACTCCCGGCGGAATCTTCACCTCAATGCGCTTGGTCCGGCCTTCCGCTGTCTGCATCTGCAAGACCCGTTGCGAGCCGTGGAAAGCCTCTTCGAGGGTGACCTCCACACTATGCTCCAAGTCCTGGCCCTTTCTTGGCCGCCGAGCCTGACTCGAGCGCCTCGATCCACCTATGCCACCAAAGAATCTCTCGAATATGTCGGACAGGTCGGCACTATCCGCGCCTCCGTACTCGAAATGGAAGCCGCCAAAACCCTGCTCCCCAGCGCGGGGGTCGAATCCCTGCCCCTGCTGCGCGGCAAATTCCCATCCCTCGCCATAACGATCATACTTGGCCCTCTTCTCCTTGTCGCCAAGGACCTCGTACGCTTGCTGGATCTCCTTGAACTTCTGTTCAGCTTCCTTGTTGCCTGGGTTGACGTCTGGATGATACTTACGCGCCAACTTACGATAAGCTTGCCGGATTTCCTTCTCCGTTGCGTTTCGGCTGACACCAAGTATTTGATAGTAGTCTCTAGTGCTCGCAGTCGCCATTCTCGTCCACCTCAGTCATTATGCGCAGACATTTCGCTCAGGCCACCTTCGATTCGTCTTCGACACGGTCCAGGAGAGCCGCACGGAGAACCTCATCCATATCGCTGACGAGCAATATGTTCAGCTTCTTAGTAACGATCTTCGGAACCTCGGTCAGGTCCTTTCGGTTCTTCTCTGGCAGTATGAAGGTCTTGATACCAGCCCGATGCGCTGCCAGCATCTTCTCCTTCAATCCACCTATCGGCAGAACACGTCCTCTCAAAGTAATCTCGCCGGTCATAGCCACGTCCTTGCTCACAGGCCGTCCAGTGAAGGCCGATATCAGAGCTGTCGCGATAGTTATGCCTGCCGATGGGCCATCCTTTGGTATCGCGCCGGCGGGCACGTGCACGTGCACCGCGCGATTGTCGAACAGGCTTGGGTCAATGCCCAGCTCCCGTGCGCGGGAACGTGCGTAACTCAAAGCCGCGCGAGCCGATTCCTGCATAACATTCCCCAGTTGGCCGGTCAATATCAAGTCAGGCCGCCCTTCCATAACACTCACTTCCACCGATATGAGATCACCGCCAACCGGGGTCCACGCAACTCCCGTTGCCACTCCAACTTCATCCTGCTCCTGGGCAGCTCCGAAGAAGTACTTGGCTGGACCGAGGTAATTCTCCAACTGCGCCTTACGAATTACTACCGGCTTGTCGTACCCCTCGGCGACACGTCGGGCGACCTTCCGACACACCGACGCGATCTCCCTCTCCAGATTCCTCACCCCTGCTTCCTTGGTGTAATCACGGATGATACCTCTGAGACCATCTCGCGAGAAGCGAATTCTATCTCGGCTGAGGCCGTGGAACTCGAGCTGCTTCGGAACCAGATAGCCTTCAGCGATGTGCAGCTTCTCTTCTTCGGTGTAGCCCGCTATGTGTATGATTTCCATCCGGTCTCTCAGGGCAGGTGGAATGGTATCCAGGAGGTTGGCCGTAGTAATGAAGATAACCTTCGAGAGGTCGAACGGAACCTCCAGGTAATGGTCACTAAAGCTAAAGTTCTGCTCCGGATCGAGGACCTCGAGGAGCGCCGACGACGGATCGCCTCGGAAGTCCACGCCTATCTTGTCGACCTCGTCTAGCATGAATACTGGGTTGCGAGAACCAGCGTTGCGCATGCCTTGAATGATCCGGCCAGGGAGAGCGCCGATGTATGTGCGACGGTGCCCTCGAATCTCGGCTTCATCCCGCACGCCTCCAAGGGACATACGAATGAACTTTCGCCCCATAGCTCGGGCAATGGATCGGCCAAGGCTCGTTTTTCCAACTCCGGGCGGTCCCACAAAGCAGAGGATAGGGCTTCGCATCTTCTCCGCGAGCTTGCGCACTGCCAGGTATTCGAGAATCCTGTCCTTGACCTGCTTCAAGCCGTAGTGGTCTTCGTCCAGAATACGTGCCGATTCGTCGAGGTCGAGGTTGTCTTCCGTCTGCACGGACCACGGCAAGGACACCAGCCACTCGACGTAGTTACGAATCACCCCGGTCTCTGGCGAGGTCGCTGGCGTCTGAGCCAGGCGTTCAACCTCGCGCAGAGCCTTCTCCTTCACATCGTCAGGCATCCCTGCTGCCTCGATCTTGCGACGAAGTTCGTTGCTGACAGCGCCCTCCGCGCTGTCCTCGCCCAACTCCTTCTGAATAGCCCGCAGCTGCTCGCGCAGATAATAGTCGCGCTGAACTTTCTCGACGCCCTTCTGGACTTCAGACTGAATCTTGTCCTTGATCTCAAGGATTTCGATCTGTCGGGAAAGGAGCACGCTAACCTGGCGAAGTCTGTCGTAAGGATCGATGATTTCAAGAAGCTGCTGTCTCTCCTCTACGGAAATGTCCGGTGCCAAAGCTACAGCATCGGCCATAGCCCCTGGATCGTCGATGGAGCGCACCGCTGCCGTTGCCTCATCGGGAATCTCCTTGCTCAGCTTGGTGTACATCTCAAACTGAGAGAGCACCGATCTCATTAACGCCTGCACTTCCAGCGTCTTTTCGATCTGGTATCCAACAGGCTCCACGCGAGCTTCCAAGAACGGCTCCGAGCGCACGAATTCGTGAACGATTGCTCGACTCTTAGCCTCAACCAATACCTGAAGGTCTCCCTCCGGCATTCGCAGAGACTGTGTTATCCGCGCCATGGTTCCTACGCGGTACAGGTCTTCCGGATTGACGTCTCGCGTCATCGTGCGCCGAGACTCCGTAAGCAGCAGCACCGAGCGGTCAGAGGTTAGTGCCTCATCCACCGCTTTCAATGACACCGGCCTGCCGATGCGCAAAGGCACGACCATGTTCGGAAACACCACCGTGTTGTGCAGCGGAATTACCGGCAGGACCGAATACTCTTGTTCGGGCGTACCGTCTACACTATCTGCGTCCTCGGGTTGCGTGTCACCTATCTCAACGTCACGGATCTCTATGTCGTCGGTTTTCATATTCGTGTTCTCTGGCCTCGGTTGTCTGGCCCTGGTCCTGTGAATTTGCTCAGCACTCATAATGATCCTACTTGCACTCCTCTCCTAATCAACAACATTGTATACCTTGAGCCCCATATTGTCAAGGATGCTTATATATTTTTCGTCAAAAGTATTGACAATCGTGTAACTATGTGCTAGATTGAAAACGCAGGAATAGAGACGACGGGCAGGGCTCAGGGAATATCGGAAAGGGCGTGGACACGAGCCCCTTCAACCAGAGCCCAAACCGAAGCCACAAGCAACAAAACATACCAAATGAAAGGCGATAACGGATCAAGTTCCACCAGGTATCCAGTACCATCAGATAAGGAGGTTCATGCAATGAACATCGTGCGTTGGCATCCAGCCACTGAGATAATGTCGCTGCGGGAAGCTATGGACAGGATGTTCGAGGATAGCTTCTGGAGACTGCCGCCTGTAGTGTGGCCAAGGCTCGACGGCCATCCGGCGGTGGATGTGTACCAGACAGATAATGACGTGGTCGTAAAGGCAACTCTGCCGGGTGTCAAGCCAGAGGATATCGACATTAGCGTCGTGGACAACTGCCTGACCATCAAGGGTGAAATGAAGACCGAAGAAGAGACCAAAGTGGGCGAATATATCCACCGCGAGCAACATCACGGTGCGTTCTGCCGACAGTTCACCCTTCCGGTTCCAGTCCAGGTCGATAAGGCCGAGGCCAGGCTTCAGGACGGCGTCCTCACCCTGACCATTCCCAAAGCTGAGGAAGTCAAACCTAAGCAAATCAAGGTCAACGTGTATCCCGTCCTAGAGCAAACCAAGGACGACAAGAAGGAAAAGGCAAAGAAGTAAGCCAAGACAACCTCCGACTGCGAGACGAGAAAGCCGGGGCCTTTCGGTCCCCGGCTTTTTTTGTGAAAACTGGCTATTGACAAACACACACGGATGTTATACGATGCCATCGTACGCAATAGCTTGCTATTGCAAGGAGTTGTAGCAGATGGACGAGCTGCTCACGGCCAGACAAGTACAGGATCTACTCAAGGTTGACCGCACGACGGTCTATCGCATGTTACGTGACGGCCGGTTGACCGGTGTGAAAATCGGCCAGTTGTGGCGTTTCTCCCGGCAGGAAGTTGATGCCTTTGTTACCGGTATTCACTTGCCAGAGGCACGTGACGAAAAGAGAGATAGCACTCTCTGCACACAGGTGCTCCCTATGCACTGCGTCCAGGCTATTCAAGACGTCTTCGCCGAGGTCGCGCAAGTAGGCTGCATTACGACGGCACCAAACGGAGAGCCAGTGACGAAGATAAGCAACTCCTGCCGGTTCTGCAGCTTGATCCTGTCCACAAATGCTGGACGCGAGGGATGCATCGCCTCGTGGCGCAGGCTAGCCGAGAGGCCAGAGCAGAAGCCAAAATTCGCCGACTGTCACGCAGGTTTGCGGCACGCTTACGCACGCATCGAGGTGGACGGCCAGTTTATCGCCACGTTGATCGCTGGGCAGTTCCGCACCGACCTGCTTGGAGAGGTCGAAGAGCAAAGACGCATCCAGCGCCTGGCGGATAGTTGCAGCCTCGACCCGAAAGCCCTGGCCGATGCCGCCCGAGAGCTACCGGCGCTTGATGAACGCAAGCGCCAGCAAATCAGTGGCTGGTTGGAAAGAGTGGCACAAACCTTCTCAGATATTGGCCGCGAGCGTGCCGAGTTGATGAACCGCTTGCGACGCATCGCAGCCATAAGCACGATAGAGCAGAAATAGGTCGCAACAGTACAACAAAGGGGTTGTGATGATGCGCTTTCTAGTGTGGAATAAACGTCTATCACAAGGCGACTAGTGCCCTGGAGTTGGCCGAACGGCCTACCCAGGGCATTCCGTTTCTCCGTTCGGGCAATATTGTGTAAGGAGCGAGGAATCGATGCCAAAGAAGTTCTTCTTGTTGGCGGCCGCAGCACTGGCTTTCACGGCATTTGTAAGTTATCCACGCCTAGCATCCGCAGAGTGTGGCTCATCTGCCTCGTCGTGTAGGGACTGCCACGAAGTCAAGAAGCAAGCCCCTGTGAACACTAATGGCATCTGGCACACGGAGCACGCCTTTGGCGATTTCTGCGAATTCTGCCACGGCGGCAACGTCAAAGCGAAAGCCAAAGACGCTGCCCACGTTGGGCTAACAAGTCCGCTCTCCGACGTCAAATCCAGTTGCCAGTCGTGCCACCCCAACGACTACATGGATCGAGCGCAGAACTACGCGACTGCGTTGGGCAAACCGCTTGGCTCCAGCGACACTCCAGTTCCAACGCCTGCTGCCGGGTCGGCAGTTGTCGCGGAGGGGGTTGAGCCCTGTGGCCCATCTGCCCCAGCCGGTGGCCAACTCATCGACCTGAACAAGGTTTACGCGGATACCAAAAAGCCACCTTCTGGAAACTTAGGCAATAACATTCTCATTGGGCTCATCGGGGCGACCGCGGTAGCCTTTGCTGGTCTGGTCTGGCACTTCGATAGGCCGATGGACCGTGCCCTGCTGGCATTCCATAAGCTGCTGGCCACGCCGGCGGCTATTGCCCCGTCGACAAATGGCGACGACGTCGAGATTCCGGCAAGCCTGAGTTCTCATCCCGAACTTAGCCAGTTGTTTTCCCGGCTGAGGTCTGCCGACCCGGACACTTTGCGCGCGCTAACTCACCTTCTATCAGATGACAAGAACGGCCCGATACTCATCAAAGCGCTGAGCAACCTGGATGTTCGAGCACTGGCATCAATTGGCAAAGGCGACCAAAAAGCGCTGGCAGCACTACTAGCGCTGGCGAGAGAAATAAGATCGTAGCACTTCGTTGTGCTCAAGCGCGGAGAAGCACACTCCACCAACAAACTAGGAGAGAGGACATGCTGTCACTGCTGAAACAGAAACAATGGTCACCCTATCTCGCGGGCGCGCTGCTGGGCCTAGTATACATCGTAAGCATCACGGTGTTAGGTGTAATACCCGGAGCTTCTGGCGCCTATGAAAACGTAGGCGGGTTGTTGGCGACAGTGTTTGCGCCTACGCTAGCCAACAACACGTATTTCAGGTTCGTAATGCCTCCAGGAATCACCTGGGAAGTCATCATGATTGCGGGCGTGATCGTCGGGTCATTCGCGTCGGCAAGACTGTCCGGCACGTTTAAGGCTTCGACAGTGCCCGACTCGCAGTGGCGCCAGGTCTTTGGGGGGGCAATTTGGAAGCGATGGACTGCCGCCTTCCTGGGGGGGATCATCATCGAGTACGGCGCAGGCGTCGCTGGCGGCTGCACCAGTGGGCTGGCTGTTGGAGGTGGATTGTTCCTCGCCCCGGCTGCGTTCATCTTCATGGCTGGGATGTTCATATCAGGCATCCCAACAGCAATGATACTGTACTGGAGGAAGTTCTGATGACTGACGTCATTGCGCCAATCCTGATCGGCTTCGGCTTCGGCTTTGCGCTGCAGAAAGCTGGCCTGACTCATTACCAGAACATTGTCAACGTATTCCGACTCACCAACCTTACGGTCCTGAAGTTCATGCTTACTGCTATAGCGGTGGCAATGGTTGGCGTATTTGCGCTAAGCGCCGAGGGGCTATCCTCTCTTCCATCTGTTCCCACGACGTACGCTGTCGGTAATCTCGTAGGAGGATTGATCTTCGGCGTCGGCATGGCTAGCACCGGGTTTTGACCGGGCACCTGCGCCGCTGGAAGCGGCCAAGGCAATCTCGATTACCTGATTCCCGGCATGCTTGGATTCTTGGTGGGTGCACTGATTTATGGGGCAACTTATCAGAGCGTATTCCCTACCATCTCCGCCATTGCTAACTTCGGCAGCACGATCTTGCCAGAAGCGCTGAATGTTGACCTGTGGCTGAGCATTCTGCTGTTCGTATTGATCGCGCTCACGCTTTTCTACTTCCTGGAAAGGAAAGGCGAGTTGCGCAAGGACAAGGTTAAGGCAAATTGACTGGACTACTGCCACTCAGCAGTGAGGAACGGGGCAAGAATAGGAGTTGCCAATGGGTGAGCCCGAAATCAGAGTAGGTGACATATTCAAGTGGCAGATGTCACGTCGTAAGTTTCTTCGCCTGGGTGCCATAGCAGCAGGCACGTTAGCCGTGAACTCGGTACCGTTCGCCGCGCGAACCATCTCGAGCGTGGAATCTATACGCAGTTCCCATTTGCCGCCAGTGGAGTTTGATCGAGAGGTTTACACGCTGTGCGAGCAATGCGTATGGCGCTGTGGAGTGCGGGCTAAAGTTTACAAGGGCAGAGTGTACAAGCTCGAGGGAAATCCAAACCATCCTCATTCAAACGGAATGCTCTGTCCGCGGGGGCAGGCGGGCATTGCCACCCTTTACGATCCCGACCGCCTGCAGTTCCCGATGATTCGGGCCGGCGACCGCGGAAGCGGCTTGTGGAAGCGTGTTTCCTGGGACGAAGCGCTCAATTACGCTGCCCAAAAGATGCAGTACCTCAAGAAGCAGTTCGGCGCAGAGTCGATGGTCTTCAGCTCGACGCACAACTTGGCCCAGGTGCAATTCGAAAACCTCTTGCGCGCTTTCGGCTCTCCAAACTACGGGACGCAACGCTCGCTTTGCTTCAACGCGATGATTATAGCCAACCTGTTGACATTTGGGATGCAAGAGCCAGGGCGAGACTACAGCGAGGCAAAGTACATCATATACGCCGGGCGCAACCTGGCGGAGGCTATCTCCAATTCCGAAACCCAGCAACTGATCGCAGCGATCTCGCGTGGCACCAAGGTAGTCGTGCTCGACCCGCGTTTCACCAAGACAGCTTCGAAAGCCACAGAATGGCTGCCGATTCGTCCCGGCACTGACCTGGCGTTCTTCCTGGCGATGCTCAACGTTATGATTACCGAAGGGTTGTACGACAAGGAATTCGTGGATGCCTATACCTATGGTTTCGAGGAGTTGGCTGGCGCCGTCGAGAGCTATACGCCGGACTGGGCTGCGCCCAAGACTGAGATTCCCGCCGACACAATTCGCCGAATTGCCCGGGAGTTCGCTCTCTCCTCGCCACACGCATTCGTGCATCCCAACTGGCGTACATCTAATTTCGTCAATTCGTTCCAGGCTGAGCGCGCGATCGCCATTATCAACGCCATATCTGGAAACTGGAATCAGCCAGGGGGATTGCGACCGGCAGCAGCCGATGAGGGCAGCGGACTAGGCGTTATCCCGCAGCCGCCGTACCCACGCGTGTCTGCCTTACGCCTCGACGGCGTCCCCTGGAAGTATCCTATGGTTCCATTAGAGATCGGCGTATATCAGGAGATTCGCGACGCGATTCTCGTGGGCAAGCCCTACCAGGCCCGAGGGTGGTTCGTGTATCGCCAGAATCCCATCGCATCGCTGCCTGAGCGCCGTAAAACACTGGAGGCGTTCAGCAAACTCGACTTTATTATGACGATTGACACAACTATGAACGACACCGCGTGGTTTAGCGACCTCGTCTTACCCGAAGCAAGCTATCTCGAAAGGTACGATCCGCTCACCACAGTAGACGACACGGTTTTCATCCGCCAGCCCGTAGTTGAGCCACTCGGTGAAAGCAAATCCGGTCTGTGGATTTTCAAGCAACTCGGCACCCGCATGGGCCTGAGCGACTACTTCGCTTACCAAGATGAAGAGGATTATGTACGCCAACAACTCGAACCGCTTGGCGTTGCGCTGGAAGAATTGAAGACCCAAGGCCAGTGTCGACTGCCAGCAAAGGCGCCAGAAAAGGGAGAACCAATGTTCAACACTCCGAGTGGCCTGATCGAGTTATCGTCATCATCGCTGGCCAAGTCGAACTTCTCCCCCGTGCCGATCTGGGAAGAGCCGCCAACACCTCCGGAGGGTCAGTTCTACCTTCTGACCGGCAAAGTCGCCCAACACACGCAGTTCTCCACCCAAAACAATCGACTACTGCACGAACTAGTACCAAGCAACACCGTCTGGATTCACACTCGTCCGGCTGCCGAGCGTGGCATCAGAAACGGCGACGAAGTATTCGTTGAAAGCGCAGCAGGCAAGGTGAGAATCAAGGCAACGGTCACCGAAGGCATCAGGCCGGACTGCGTATATATGGCGCCAGGTTTTGGACATCTGTCGAAAGGAACTCGGCTATCGTACAACGAGGGGGCAAGCGACTCAGAGCTGCACCTTGCCCATACAGACCCTATCTCTGGCGGGCAGGCGCTGTCGGAAACGTTCGTGAAAGTCTACAGGGCATAGAGGCGAAGGTTATGGGTTCAAATAACAAACGACGCTGGGGGATGGTCATAGAGACCAAGCGATGCATCGATTGCAAGGCTTGCATGGTCGCTTGCGAAGTCGAAAACCAGGTGCCCCTCGGCAAACATCGTAACTGGGTTGGGCAAGAAGGACCGACAGGCAAATTCCCTGTTCTTGGATTGCGGTTTGAGCCAGGCAACTGTATGCACTGCGAAAATCCGCCCTGCTTGCGCGTCTGCCCGACAGGAGCAACGTATCGGCGCGAAGACGGCCTGGTCCTTGTCGATTATGACAAGTGCATCGGCTGCCGCTACTGTATGCAGGCTTGCCCGTACGATGCGCGCTACTTGGATGAGCAGCGCGGCGTGGTGGATAAGTGCACTTTCTGCGTGCATCGGCTCGACGCCGGGCAACTGCCTGCCTGTGTTGAAACTTGCATTGGAGGCGCGCGACACGCGGGCGACCTAAACGACCCGAATAGTGAGGTCGCCAGACTCCTGGCAAGGAACGACCACACCGTGATCTACCAGGAAGCAGGCACCAGGCCAGCAGTGTATTACATCTCATAACAGGAAGATCACCAGGGCATTCCAGCCTGGGACGAACGATGGAGTGAAGATGGAGAGTATCGAATGGGGATTATTAGTCGTTAATTACCTGTTCCTCGCCGGAGTTAGCGCAGGCGCCTTTGCGATTTCAGCCATTGGGACCCACGTTGGGGGACCGCGTTTTCGCCACGTGGCACAGGTCGGAGCGCTGATCGCACCTTGGCCAGCGATGGTGGGAGTCGGCTTGCTGGTGCTCGACCTCGGGCGCCCGTTGGCGTTCTACAACCTCTTTCTGACAGTCCAGTACACGTCGCCAATGTCCATCGGTGCCTGGTTGCTCAGCGTTTTCATTCTGCTCAGCCTGGCCTACGCTGCGCTCTGGGTGCCAGCGCCACTGGACAATTTGCTCCGGGCTCCGACGCGCGTTCAAGACGTGGCGCATTTCGCCAGATGGATTTTGCTTTCCCCCAAGGCGATCCGCCGCTGGCGCGCTATCCTGGCCACGGCCGGCTTTCCAGTGTCCTTGAGTGTTGGAATCTACACAGGCATTCTGCTCGGTGCGGTGCCTTCTCGCCCGTTCTGGAATACGCCTATGCTCGCGCAACTGTTTCTTTTCTCCGCGATGTCGACAGGTACGGCAGCCGTGCTACTAGTAACTGCGCTGCTCGGTACGCACAGAGCAAATCGCTATGAAGAAGAGCGCCGACTGCTCGTTTCGACCGACATCGTGCTGATAGTTCTGGAGATATTCATGCTGATCCCCTTCCTTCTCCATCACGCGCTTTCCCCCTGGAGTTCGGCGAGTTCCATCCAATTGATTCTGGGAGGAGAGTTTACGCTGTGGTTCTGGATCGGGACGATTCTACTGGGAATTCTCTTGCCACTCGCGATCGAAGGGTATGAACTCCTTCCGGTGACACACAAAGCAAGCGCCACGCGCCACAGCCTCGAATTGAGCGCAGCCTCAAGCGCGCTGGTGCTCGCAGGAGGATTCGTATTGCGCTATGTTTTCGTATACGCAGGCCAAGTTTCACATTTCCTGCCAGTGATGGCCCATTGAGATGAGAGTCTGGCGCAGAGAGAAGAGCCTGATTTACGCGCTGCATCCTCAGAGAATTCCGGAGAGCGGAGCGCGAATCACCTACACGTTGGGCCTCGGAGGTGCCACTGTTTTCGCGGTGCTCGTTACCGTAGCGACCGGTTTGGCTCTCACCTTATACTACGTTCCCACACCCGGGGAAGCGCACGCGTCCGTGGTCCTAATCAACGACGTGGCTAGTTTCGGCGCGACGATACGTGGGCTACATTACTGGAGTGCACAATTGCTGGTAATTACCGCGTCGCTGCATTTGGCACGCATCGTTTTCACCGGCGGCTATCGCCCGCCGCGCGAACTCAACTGGCTGATCGGGCTGGGACTCTTGGTCACTGCGCTCGTGTGGGACTTCACAGGGTACGTTTTGCGCTGGGATGACGGAGCGTACTGGGCACTTCTGGTAGGAACAAACTTGGTTCGCGACATTCCAGTTTGGGGCGAAACGCTCTATCGAATGCTGGTCGGCGACGTGCAGATCGGCGCCAACGCCTTGCTGAGATTCTATGCATGGCATGCATTCGGCCTCACGCTTGTAGGTATCCTAGGCATCGTTTATCATCTATGGCGCTTGCGGAAGGACGGCGGTGTCTCTCGCCCACACCTTCACAACGGCGAAAGGCGCTCGTTCATTTCGAGAGACGAGCTTTTCTTTCGCGAGTTCATCGCCGCCGCCTTCATTGGCTCCGCGCTGATTCTCATCTCAGTTTTCGTGCCAGTGCCAGTTGGTGACGCCGCGAGTATAGACGCTGGTGTCACCACGGAAGTACGCGCCCCTTGGATTTTTCTCTGGGTACAACATCTGCTACGCACCTCTCCGCCACTGTGGGCCGGCATCGTTGCGCCGCTCGTCGTATTGGTTGCGCTGGCTGCCATCCCATTTCTGGATCGGCGTGGACCAGGGAGGGCGACTTGGTTTGCACGTGAGCGGTGGAAACCACAGCTGCTCCTGGCAGTCGTAGCGTGCGCGCTGATCACGCTCAGCATTCGCGAGGTACTGCTTTGACAAAGTCTTTGTGGATACTTATGGCTGGATCGGCAGTTCTGCTGGCTACTGCGGCGATGGTTTGGAGCCAGGAAAACCAACCCTGGCGAACCTGGCCCACGCGCTACAACGCCCAGCCGAACGTGACGCCGGTGCCAGTCAAAATTCGGACGCTCGTGCCAACGCAGACAGGCAAACCTGAGCTTTGCATTACCTGCCACGTTGGGATTGAAGATATCAGTCCGTCACACCGCGCCGAGGCCATAGGTTGCGTGGTCTGTCACGGCGGTGACCCGCTAGCACTCGACGCCGACCGTGCGCATAGTTCCACGCGCGGAAAGCGCAATCCCTCTGATCTTAGCGTAGCAGCAGTCAGTTGTGGAACCCAAAACTGTCACGGCGGCTACGCCGACGAAGAGCAGAACCACGTGGACCGCGTCCTCAAGAGTTTGCAGGCAACTTACGCTGGTGCAATCGCGATGGTGAGGTACGCCTTCGGCGCGCAGAATTCCCCGTTAGCGCAGTTCGGTGTTCACGCGGTAGAGGACACCGCTAAGCAGCCTCCAGCTGGGGCCCTAGCGGCGCTGGAGGAGCTCCCTTCCACAGCCATCCTCCACATAATTGATCCGGAGTTTCAGCAGAACTGCATCACCGGTGGCTGCCATCTGTGGTCGCTGTCCACGCCACAACCATACTATTATCGCAGCTCTGGCTGTGCTGCATGCCATTACCTGTATAATGACGATGGGCTGTATCAGGGCAACGACCCGACGATCCCGCGCGACCAGCCTGGACATGGCGCGCAGCATCGCCTGACGACTGCGATACCGTTCACCCAATGCAACCACTGCCACAACCGTGGCAATTACTCGCTGAAGCAAATGACTTTTATGCCACGAGACGATCTTCCGCCTGTAGCCGCGCCACCCTCACCGCACGAGCCACCAGAAGTGCGTCGACTCAGCGAATACTATCAGCCAATCGCTGAATTCGCTAAATGCGAATATGAGCTGGAATGTGTGGATTGCCACACGGCACGAGAAGTGATGGGCGATGGCCACATTTATGGATCGAAGAAAGACGTTCAATATGTGCAGTGCCGGACCTGCCACGGCACGCCGACCACCTCACCCCGAGTCGCAACCATTCAGGACGCGAACGAACTGGCCGTGCGTCAGGCGCGCATCAACGGCCACGCCGATTTCCTCGCCACGGGCGACAGCGTAGTCGAGACAGATCGCGACGAACTGCTGTGGTCGGTGAAACAAATCGCGCCGAATCGGTTCGTGCAGATCCAGAAGGTAACCGGGCAGGTGTACGAGGTACCCCAGGTAATGGGCAGCAAATGCGCTCAGGATGGAGAAACGCAAACCTCGGACTACTGCCATCAGTGCCATTTCGTAACCAGGTAGGGGGCTTAGGAGATCCGAGTGACAGCAACACGGGGAAACGGGCATTTTAAGGTTTCGCGACGCGAATTCATATCGACCGTCGGTTGGGGAGCGTTGTTGGCTGCCGCAGGCTCGTGCGCCGCGGCGCTGGGGCGCTTCCTTAGCCCGAACGTCGTGGCGACCATTGCTGGCCCTGTAGAAATCGGCACACAGAACCAATACGAGATCGGCTCGACGACATTTATCGAAAAAGCTCACTCGTACCTCATCCGCGACGAGCGCGGCTTCTACGCCATCGTTGCCGTCTGCACACACTTGGGATGCACACCACGGCGTGAAGGCGATCCCTTCGTGTGTCCCTGCCACGGGAGTCGGTTCACACGGGAAGGGAAGATCATCAACGGACCAGCTCCGCGGGCGCTGGATCACGCGTTCGTTGGACGCTCCGAGAACGGACAACTGTTTGTCGATCCCAGCCGCATCGTGAACGCAGATTATCGGCTCCCAGCGTGAAGAGTGTCATTTCCCCACTGGATTACCATTTTCGTCCACCACGGCCTTCTTCGTTCGAATGTACCAATTATTAATGTGGTCGAACCGGTGGCTGGAGTCGATCATTAGCCCAAGGCGAACGCCCTTCACGCTCTGGCTAACCACGTAGGTGTAGAGCGGATAATAAAGGGGAACCCCCGGCACTTCTGTGGCAAAGAGCTTCTCGAACTCCGCGTAGTACTTAGCCCGCTCTGAGGGCAAGCTGGTCTTGCGCCCGTTCTCCAGAAGCTCATCCGCTGCTCTGCTGGTCCAGCGAGAGAAATTCAGCCCGTCCTTGGCCTGTGAGGAATGCCAGAACTGGTAACCGTCCGGGTCGGCCTCAGGCGACCACTGTTCCGCCAGCACCGCGTGGAATGACCGGGGAACAAGGAAGTCCTGCACGAACCCACTCCACCCGGCAGCCTGCACGTCAACCTTCATTCCCACTTGCTCAAGTTGGCGGCTGATCTCCTGGGCGGCAGCCACGCGCTCAGGCCGGTCATTGGTAAGTAGGATGAACTTCAACGCCTCCTCTCCTTTCTTTCGTGTGCCGCTGCCGTCCAAGTCCCTCCATCCAGCCTCGTCAAGAAGGGCCCTAGCTTTTTCCGGATCGTACTGGTATGCGGCCTGCCCACCACTTGCCGCCCAGATGCCTGGAAATATGATGCTGTTAGCCGGCGCGGCTCCTCCAGCCATCGCCGCGTCGATGATTCGTTCCCGATTCAGCCCCAAAGCCACCGCCTGGCGCACGGCCACATCCTGGAATACTGCTGACTTCGTATTGAGGATTAGCAGCGTGAGCTTCGACATCTGGGGCGCAGTATAGACAGCGACAGACTTGGCATCCTGCAACTGATCCAGACTCTGATAGCCAACATATCCGACACCTTCGACCTCCTCCAGCCTGAGCGCTCGCAGTGCAGATCGCTCATCAGGGTAGAACAGGAACCTAACTCTGTCCAACAGCGGTTTATTTCCGTAGTAATCGGGATTGGATTCGAGCTCGACGCCGCGCAAGCTGGACTGAACAACACGGAAAGGCCCGGTTCCAATGGGCTTTAGGTTGAAGGTCGACTCAGGAAGCCGAGCGGCTGGCGTGGCGCCAAGCAGGTGTGAGGGGAGCAAACCAAGCGAGGTGAACTCCAGGAACGGAGCATACGCATCTGTAAGCGTGAACTTGACACGGGTGTCGCTCACTTTCTCCGCCGTGACACCTTTCCACAACTGGGCAAAGGCAGGGTTGCCCTTGTAGGAAGGGTCTTGAATGGCGCGCACCGTGTAGATCACGTCGTCTGCCACTACCGGCCATCCATCGTGCCATTTTGCGTCTTGCCTCAGGTCGAATGAGTAAGTCTTTCCATCTGGGCTGATCTCCCACTTGTCCGCAAGCGCGGGCATTACCGAGCCGTCGTCGGAAATCTTGGTTAGCCCGTCAAATACCAGAGAAGCTATGTCACGATCGACGGAATCGACATCGCTGAGGATAGGATTCAAGTACTTCGGCTGCCCCACTAGCCCCTCGACGTAAGTGCCACCGGCCACCGGGACTTCAACCACAGCCTGAGGTGCGGAACGAATCGTGGTCCAAACGTATATGCTGACCACAACCACGAACCCAACGGCAGCAGCCACTACCGGCCACCTCATAGACACCTTCAACACAACCTCCCACCGAATGTGCCGGTCAGCAGGCAAGGAGCGCCAGCCCTACGCTTGGGCTATACAGGAACAGAGTTCTTGGCAACTATAACGCTTATGATGGAGAGAATCACGAAGACTGTGGCCAGGACAAGGGTAAAATTGAACAAGGTCTTTTCAATGCCACGCCTTGTTCTGAAAACCGATGAATCACTGCTAAACGTTCCACTGAAAGCCTCGCCTCTGGATTGCAAGAGAATCACGAGGATGAGAACAGCAGAAATCAGTAGCTGGATGATATTAAAATAGGTCAGCAAGCTAATTACCTCCTGAGTCTGGGAGATTATAGCATAGGAATCTTGCTGTCAGCAAGCTACTTGCAGCCTCCGCTAGAATTGAGCTATAGTGAAATGTCACTTCCTCAGTGGAACGACCCAATTTGAGAATCACGGAGTTGTCTGGGAATGGGCATTATCATTAGTGCGAAAAACCTCACCAAGAAGTATGGCGAGGTCACAGCAGTCGACCACATCGACTTCGCGGTGCACGCGCAGGAGTGCTTCGGCTTCCTTGGACCAAATGGTGCGGGAAAGACCAGCACGATGCGCATGATAATCTGCTCATCACCAATCACAAGCGGTGACTTGTGGGTGGACTCGATGGACTGCCGGACATCAGCCCGTCGCATAAAGGCTATCATCGGGGTCGTTCCTCAGGAGAACAACCTCGATCCGGACCTCACGGTGATACAGAATCTTCTCGTGTACGCGCGCTACTTCGATATTCCCCAGCGCGTCGCTCAATCACGAGCAGAGGAGTCCCTCGAATTGCTTCAACTCCGTGAGCGGCAGCACAGCTACATCGACCAACTGTCCGGGGGGATGAAGCGCCGACTCCTAGTAGCTCGGGCTCTCATCAACCAGCCTAGAATCCTGATTCTCGACGAGCCTACCACCGGCCTCGATCCCCAAGCCCGCCACCTCGTTTGGCAGAAGCTGCGATTTCTCAAGGAGCAAGGCACCACTATGGTCCTCACCACCCACTATATGGACGAGGCCGAGCAACTTTGCGACCGCATCGTCATAATGGATCAGGGCAGAATCCTGACCGAAGGTTCGCCCCGCTTTCTGGTACAGCGATTCGTTGGGGACCAAGTCCTCGAGTTACGGCCCGATCCGCTGGAAAAGTCAAGGGCCCTCGTTGAGATCGAGAAGCTGGGATTCCCCGTAGAAGCCGTCGACGACACGATATACGTCTTCGGTCGCGATGGGGCTAGGCTTCACGATCTGCCGAGCCAACTCAAATTGTCTGTAAGAGGCCTGGTGTACAGGCCTGCCTCGTTAGAAGACGTGTTCCTCAAGCTTGCTGGCCGCGGGCTGAAGGAGTAGCTATCATTTTATCAGCCTTCTCCGCATGAGGATCAGAGCCAGGTAAAACCCTGTTAACGCCAGGCCACCCAGCCAAACCAGGTCCACGATGATCGAAGCATCGACAACGCCAGTTGCGAGCATTCTGCTGGGCTGCACCATATGAGTGAGCGGCATAAACCAGGCTATTTGCTGTACAACTGGAGGCAAAATGCTTATCGGATAAAACACTCCCGCGAACAGAAACATCGGCGTCAGACCAAGGGTAACGAAGTAGTTGAAGAAGTAGATGGACGGAGTGATGGCGGTGAAGGCCATTGAAACCGAGGCAAACGCCAGACCCCCCAGCGTCACGATAGGCAGAATTCCGAGGGACGAGGGAAACGTGACCAATCCCAGGACCGAGACTATCATAAACACAGCGAGAGCGCTGAGGAAAGCTCGCGTCGTCCCCCAGAATATCTCACCGGCAATTACATCCTCCACGCTGACTGGCGTCGCTATCATCGCGTCGTACGTCTTCTGAAACTCCATTCTCACGAAGCTCCCGTAAAGGCACTCGAAGGACGACGACCACATAGCTGCCGTGGCCACAATGCCAGGGGCAATGAACTGCATGTAGCTCATCCCTTCAATCGGCTGCACGAACGCGCCCAGCCCAAACCCCATAGCCAGCAGATACATCGCTGGCTCGATAAAGGGCGGCCAGGCCTCGGTCTTCCATAGTCGGACAAAGGTGTCACGGTTCCTTTGCCAGACGTGGTAGAACCGATGACTCAATTGGGCAAACGGGCTTACGATCTGATCAAACTCAAGCTGGAAGTTCACGCATCGAATCTCCCACGTAACACGTGTCCAATTATACCGTATAACGGCCCGCGAGCGTACGCTGTCCAAGGGAAGCCCTCCGGATTAGGAAAACGGCTACACCAAACGCCTTTGGACGCAACCTGAATCCAGTTTGCGCAGGGCGAAGCCGTGCAGTTTCGCCCTGCGCGAGGCGGGGTCATCATAGCACATAACCTTAGCGCCTCTGCATCGGTGGACATTCCCTAGCACTACATCGGACGCGATGACTCCGGTCGAAGATGGAACGTGCGACATCCATCTTCACCCCTCGATGACCTCACGGCGAGCGGAAGGCAGCTGGAAACTAGATCCGCTCGTCCGGGTTCTCTGCCCTTCGCCAAAAGCAAAGGGGCCCAGCGAACGGACAGCGGATGAACTGACACCGGCAGCCTGCCCATTCTACACGAGCTGCTTGCCCCGCAAGCTTGTAGAACAAATGTTTTGACTCTCCTTCGCTCGGAATGCTATAATGTCGCTTGGCAACTTCAGAAATACCCCCAGGGGAGCTTATCCATGGAAATCGGCACGGTCAAACCAACCAACATCGAAGAGGAGATGCGCGGCGCCTACCTGGACTACGCCATGAGCGTGATCACGGCCCGGGCACTTCCCGACGTGCGCGACGGGCTCAAGCCGGTGCAGCGACGCATCCTATATGCAATGGACGAGCTTGGCCTGCGCCATACTTCGCCCTACAAGAAAAGCGCGAGAATAGTCGGCGAGGTGCTGGGGAAGTATCACCCCCATGGTGATGCACCGGTGTATGAGGCGATGGTCCGTATGGCCCAGGATTTCTCGATGCGCTACCCTCTGGTAGACGGGCAAGGCAACTTTGGCTCCGTCGACGGTGACCCTCCAGCAGCGATGCGCTACACCGAGGCACGTATGGCAGCCATCGCCGAAGAGATGCTCTCGGATATCGACAAAAACACCGTGGATTTCGCTCCCAACTTCGACGGCACGCTGAAAGAGCCGACCGTACTCCCGGCCAAGCTGCCGAATCTCCTTTTGAATGGCTCCTCGGGAATCGCCGTCGGCATGGCCACGAACATACCCCCCCACAACCTGAACGAAGTGGTCGACGCCACCATCCTGATGATCGACCACTTCGGCAATTGTATGGATGCGGGTGTTCCTTTCGAGTTGATGTGGCCACGTGTCCTCAACACCGCTGTGGCCCCTGAAGTTCTGGCCAATGCCCTGAAGTCGCTCAAGCCACAGCTGGCCGAGCGGGTCAAGGCTGAGCTCGTCAAAGGCGCGAAACATTCTTCCACAGAGACACAGCTCGAGGCCCTTCTCAACGTGGTGGACGAGATGGTCGACATCCCTCCCGATCGGTTGCTGGAGGTTATCAAGGGCCCCGATTTTCCCACCGCCGGAATCATTCTCGGCGACGAGGGCATCAAGAACGCTTACGTCACCGGCCACGGGCGGATAACTATCAGAGCGAAAGCGCATGTCGAGGAGATGCGGGGCAATCGCCACCAGATCATTGTCACCCAGCTCCCCTTCCAGGTGAACAAAGCCAGCCTGCTGGAGAAGATCGCCGAGCTTGTGCGAGATCGTCGAGTCGAGGGCATCTCGGAATTGCGCGACGAGTCTGATCGCCAGGGGATGCGAATCGTCATCGAGCTTCGACGAGACACGCAGCCGACTCAGATTCTCAACCAGTTGTTCAAGTACACTGCGATGCAGAGCGCGTTCTCCATCAATATGCTCGCGCTCGTTGACGGACAGCCGCGAGTCCTTACGCTCAAGATGATTCTCCTTCACTACATCAACTACAGGAAGGAGATAATCACCCGGCGGACCATCTTCGATCTTGAGCGAGCTCGACACCGGGCCCACATTCTCGAAGGACTCAAGATCGCGCTGGACAACCTCGACGAAGTAATATCGACAATACGCAAGTCACGCGATGCTGAAACAGCTCGCGTAGCTCTAATGAAGAGCTTCAAGCTGACCGAAATCCAGGCTCAGGCCATCCTCGACATGCAGTTGCGCCGTCTCGCAGCTCTCGAGCGCAAGAAGATAATCGACGAGCTGGCTGAGACCCGCAAGTTGATCGCCTACCTGGAAGACCTTCTCGCCCATCCAGGCAAGATTCTTTTCCTCATCAAGGATGAGCTGGCTGAGATAAAGGGAAAATACGGCGACGTTCGCCGAACCAGAATCACTGCTGAGGCTGCGGAGGAATTCAGCGAGGAAGATTTGATTCCTGATCAGGAGGTGGTCATCAGCGTCAGCGCCAAGGGTTATGTCAAGAGGGTACCTGCTGATTCGTTCAAGCTGCAGAAGCGCGCCAAGGCCATCACCGGTACGGTGACGCGCGAGGAAGACGCGCCCCAAATGGTAATCGGTGCGAGCACGCTGGACCAGATTCTCTTTGTGACGAATCGCGGCCGGGCCTATCGCGTGAAGGCTCACGAACTCCCGGATGTTGGCCGGCAGGCCCGTGGCCTTCCACTGTCCAACTTCTTCTCCCTTCAGCCAGAAGAAAAGGCAGTCGGCGCCGTGTCGCTCCGCAACCTGGACAGGTCCGACCACTACGTCCTTTACGTCACCCGAAATGGCGACGTAAAAAGGGTGGGAATCAGCGAATACAACAGCGCACGCGCAGCTGGCATCGTCGCTCTCAATATTCCTGAGGGCGACGAACTGGTCTTCGTCGGCCTGGGCACCGGCAAGAGCGAACTGATGGTCTTCAGCGAAAAAGGCCAGGCCATCCGTTTCAAAGAGGACGAAGTTCGCCCCTCAGGCCGAACAAGCGGAGGAATCAGGGCGATTCGACTCAAGAACGACGACCACGTTGCAGCGGCCAGCGTGGTGCGCGGCGATCAAGTGGTCATCGTAACGAAGAATGGCTACCACAAGCGTTGCTCGCTTACCGAGTTTCCCTTGCACAGTCGTGGCGGCGCGGGAGTGACCGCCCAGAAAGTTACGGCCAAGACAGGCCCCCTTGCTGGGGCTACGGTTGCCAGCGATGTCGACGAGGTTCTGGCCATCTCAGCGGGTGGATTGATGGCGCGCTGGCCAACAGACGTGGTTCCGCAGATGGGGCGCTCGACCCAGGGAACGCCTATCGACGGCCTGGAAAAAGGCGACAACATAGTGCACGTCGCTCGAGTGGAGAACCGAGAGAATCCGCCAAAGCCGATCGTAGGATCCGAACAGGACGGCGGAAGCGGCGGCCTAACTCCCTCACCTTCAAAGACGAAGGCCAGGGGCACAAGGTCTACTAGAGGCTCGAAGTCGAGCACAGCAGCCAAACCGGCAAGAGAATCCAAGTCCAAAGCGATCTACTCAGATAAGGATGCCTTTCCGAAAGCCTCGAAGGCCACCGACAAAGAATCTGCAGAGACCGTTGCTCCACCAGGAAGGCCTGCGCCGGCGAAGGTGACTGAGGTAAAGACTGTCTCCAAGGCATCCAGGGCCGCTCCACAACGTCCTAGGGAGCCAACTTCCGCGAGAGCGGCTAGTGATGGCAATGCGTTAGGCCCTAGTTCGGCAAGCACGCCAGCCGGCGGCGGTAGACGTGCTGCGGCAGACTCAACCCTACAAGGCTCTGAAACCAGGAAACAGGAGGACAATCCGCCTGATATTTTCACCCAGTCCCGCCAAGCTGTCTCAGTCGATATTACGAAAACGGAGGGAAGCAGCGCTAGGGCTGCGTTTTCAGAGGTAGTGACACCAAAGGACACCGAGGCAAAAGAGATCAGCCACAACAAGAGCAAGGGCAAATCGCCGACCCTGTGGGGATCGATCGCATCCTCGATAGCGCGGTCGGTTTCAGGAGAGCAGAAGGGCACCAAGGCAAGCGTGCCGGAGCCGGCGAAGGGCATCCCAGTGAAACAGGGCTCCTTGCCGCTCTTCCCCGAGCCCGTAGTAAGCGAGCCGGCGAAGGAAAAGGAGCCAGCCACACCTTTGACCAAGGTATCCAAATCTCCCACTGAACCTCAAAAATCCACGAGCGCGGCGAAGCCTGCGCTCCCCACGAAGTCAGCGAAAAAGACGGCGACCCAAGAGAAGAGCGCGACCGCCTCGACCTCAAGAACGGCGAAGAATGCAAAGGCCACCACCCCGAAGAAAGCGGCGAAAGGAAAGGCAGCGGAAAGAACCAGCGCCAAAGCCGACAGTAAAGCCAAGGCTACACCTAAGGTGCCGAAGAGGCCCACACGATAGCGGAACTGAAGGACTTCAGAGGACTCACTCTCTTGGCACCTTCCCCGGTGGACGAGTCAGAGCCGTTCCGGTCGGTGGTTCCACGATTCGGAAGCTTGCTTGGACCGCTCCTGTATCTCCGCCCGGGAATACCCCGCCAGAACGTATGTCTTAATTCTTTCGCCTTCCAGCCGAGCTCTCCATCGGCTTGCCGCTCTGCATCGGCCTGTTGAATAGTTCTGCCAAAGAGCCGGCAAGCTCGATGTTTCTCGCAGCGTCGGCGTAGCACCAGGCTTATTGAATCGTGAGAGCCTTGCGTGACTGATGGGGGATCCCCAAGAGAGTTAGATGGAAGTGTAAGGTCCGTTTTTCTGACCCAAAGAAGGCTTCCAATTACCTCGCCTAAATCAAGCTCGCCTGTGTGCTGCTCTGGTATCGCCGCCACTGGCGGCTGGCGCTTTTGAGACAATTTCTTCGCAAGCAGCGAGGAGACAGACGCATGAACGTAGCCATCACCTCGCCTGCAGCGCCTTCAGGCCTCGCTGGGCTTCTTCCGATTTCGGGTCCACTTCGAGAGCCTTCTCGAACGCCTTCTTTGCGTCCTCGTTCTTCATCAGCATAAAGTAGCTCCAGCCCAAGCCGATGTAGGCGTCCGGCTTGTTCGGCTCGATCATAGTCGCTTGCTGGAAATACGGGGCAGCCAAGTCGTACTTCTCCTCAAGGTAGTAACTCCAGCCCACATATCCGTAAGCCGAGGCCCTGTTCTTATCCGCTTCGATCGCCTTCTTGAAGTATTGTATCGCCTCGTCGAAGTTTTTTTGGATATAGTAGCTTCGTCCGATACCCTCGAGGGCTTGAGCGTTGTTGGGCTCGACATCGAGCACTTTTTGGAACTCGATTATGGCCTCATTGTGGCGGTCCATCCTGCGGAGAAGACCCGCCAGAGCCAAACGGAAGTAAGTTTGGTTGGGACGCATCTCAACTGCTTTTCGATACTGTTCCTCAGCACCTTTGAAGTCTCCAACCGCCTGCAGAGCGTAGCCGTAGCTTCTCCTCACATCGGCATTATTGGGATCCAGCTCCACGGCTCTCTTCCCGCTGGCCAGGGCGTCCTCCAACTTGC
>Ga0315298_1002708_pt1 | contig 29407 bp, 30 predicted proteins | sample WHS_1_MG_FD_203077 | JGI IMG/M metagenome (GOLD analysis project Ga0315298, IMG submission 203077) | Extremophilic microbial mat communities from Washburn Hot Springs, YNP, Wyoming, USA - WHS_1_MG | ecosystem: Environmental > Aquatic > Thermal springs > Hot (42-90C) | place: USA: Wyoming... | reverse complement strand
CACCCAAATTTTTTCCGGCAAATCAGCTACCGTAGGATTCATCTTAAACATTGCACCATAAGAGCCTGGTTTAGCCCCCGTTCTTTCTTCAATAAGTTCATCCATTTGCGATAGGGGGATAATTTCCTCCGGCTTAGGGAATCTCAAAGTCGCTGCCAGGTTAGCATCAGGGTCAGCATCAACTGCTAAGACCTGATACCCGGAATCAAAATAAGCGCGGCACAAAAGAGCTGAAAAGGTAGTTTTCCCTACCCCGCCTTTACCCGTAATTGCTATCTTCAACTTAATATCTCACTTTCCCGGATTTTGAATAATTAAATAACCGGCTTTATGTTTTGACTTCGATTTTATTAACTAAGCAACTTTTCTAATCTTAACTGCGCAAACTTTATATTCAGGAATTTTTGCCACCGGGTCGAGAGCATCATTAGTGAGAAGATTAGCCAACACCTCGATAAAATGAAAGGTCATAAATACTATCCCCGTGGCAGCTTTGGGGGTAATTTTTACTTTCCCGGTAACTTTACCCCGACGTGATTCTACCACTACCAGCTCCCCATCTTTTACTCCAATAACCCCAGCATCAACTGGATTAATCTCAATCAATCCTTCCGGGTAAATTTCTTTAAGCCCCTCGGAACGCCGGCTTAAGTTCCCTCCATGCCAGTGATAAAGCACTCTTCCGGTAGTAAGGAGATAAGGATATTCGCTATCAGGAAGTTCATTCGGGTTAATAAATTCTATCGGGAAAAATTTTCCTTTTCCCCGGGTAAAAGAATCCTTATGAAGATATTTTGTTCCGGGGTGATCAGGATGAGGGCAAGGCCACTGGAGCCCACCCTCTTTTTCCAGCCGCGCGTAAGTAATTCCTCCATACTGGGGGGTAAGCTTAGTAATTTCAGTAAAAATTTCCTCCGGTGAGCGGTAATTTTGTTTATATCCGGCTCGTTTAAATAGATCCAGAATTATTTCCCAATCGGGGAGAGCTTCTCCAATGGGCGAAATCGCCTTTCGAACTTTTTGTACTCTCCTTTCGGTATTGGTAAAAGTCCCTTCCTTCTCGGCAAAACTTACTCCCGGAAGGACTACATCGGCATGCTTTCCCACTTCGGAGAGAAAGATATCCTGCACCACCAAGAAATCAAGTGCCTCAATTCCTTCCCTTACATGATTTACATTGGGGTCACTGGTAAGTGGATCTTCTCCCATAATATAAAGGGCTTTTATTTTCCCTTCAATAGCTCCATTGATTATCTCCATAATAGTTAACCCGGGTTGAGAAGGAAGTTTTACTCCCCATAAGGTTTCAAATTTTTGTCGGACCTTATCATCAGTAACTGGCTGATAGCCAGGTAATACATTGGGAAGAGCACCCATGTCACAAGCCCCCTGGACATTGTTTTGCCCGCGAAGTGGATTTACTCCCGTATTCTCTTTTCCCACATTACCGGTAAGCATCGCTAAGTTAGCCAAAGCTTTAACATTGTCCGTCCCGGTAGTGTGCTGGGTTATTCCCATAGCATAAAAGATCGCCGCAGTTTCCGCAGTGGCAAACATGCGCGCCGCAGCCTCAATATCCTTAGCCGGAACACCAGTAATTTTCTCCACCATTTCCGGAGTATACCGTTTTACTACTTCGGCTAATTCTTCAAAACCTTCGGTTCTTTCCTCAATAAATTTTTTATCGTGAAGCCCTTCTTTTATAATTACATGGATCAATCCATTGATAAGAGCAGCGTCAGTTCCTGGCTTATGATTAAGCCAGATATCCGCATAATCGACTAAATCTATCTTTCGGGGATCAGCTACAATCATTTTTGCCCCATTTTGGCGAACCGCCTCTTTCATTTCCAGGCTGATTACCGGATGATTTTCGGTGGTATTACTACCAATCACCAAAAGACAACCCACATTTCTAATTTCGGCAATAGAATTAGTCATTGCTCCGCTTCCAAAAGCAGCCGCCAGACCGGCGACCGTAGAGGAGTGTCAGAGACGAGCGCAGTGATCAATGTTATTAGTGCCGATAACTGCCCGGGCGAACTTTTGCAAAAGATAATTTTCTTCATTAGTGCATTTAGCCGAAGAGAGGAAAGCGATGCTATCCGAACCATGTTTCTCCTTTATTTCCTTTAACCTCGAAATAACAAAATTAAGAGCGGTATCCCAATCGGTGGGTTCTAATTCACCATTTTTCCGGATTAAGGGAGTTTTAAGTCTATCGGGATGGTGGACATAGTCAAACCCAAATCGGCCTTTAACACAAAGTCTTCCCCGATTAACTGGGCTCTGGTTAACCGCGGTGATTTTTACAATCTGGTTATCTTTTACATGAAGAGTAATATTACAACCAACCCCACAGTAACTGCATATTGTATCTATCTTTTTAAATTCCCATTCGCGACCTTTTTGAACTCTTACCTTTTCTACCAATGCTCCTACTGGACAAACTTCCACACACTGACCACAAAATACACAGGGACTCTCTTGTAAACCCCGATCATAAGCAGTCCCTACTTTAGTCGAAAATCCTCGTGCCATATAATCGATTGCTTCCCAGCGCTGAACCTCATTACAGGCAATAACACAACGGCCACAGAGAATACATTTATTATAATCCCGGGTGATAAAAGGGTTAGAAAGGTCTATCGGGTAATGGTGTCTTTCTCCTTCAAACCTGGTAGATTTAATTCCCATCTGGTAGGCATATTTTTCTAATTCACAAGCACCACTTTTCTCACAGGTCATACAATCATAAGGATGGTCAGAAAGTATAAGCTCCAGCACCATTTTTCTGGCATTTAAGACCCGGGGAGTATTAGTTTTAACCACCATCCCTTCATTTACGGGAAAAGAACAAGAGGCAACCAAAGTTCGTGCCCCTTCTACTTCTACCAGACATAATCGACAGGCACTATTGGGCTTAAGGTCCTCTCGATAACAAAGGGTGGGAATAGAAACCCCGGCAAGTTTAGCGGCTTGAAGGATGGTAATATTCTTATTTACCACCACTTGCTTTCCATCGATAGTTAAGGTTACTTTATCCATTGTTCCTCCTGAAAAGGTTATATTCGTATTTGTCCTTTCCCCTTCCCTTCTATTTAGAAAGGTCACAACGGAGACAGCGCTTTGCTTCTTCTCGGGCAGTTTCCTCCGAATATCCTAATTCCACCTCCGAGAAATCTTTAATCCTTTCCCCGGGAGGAAGAATTGAAACCGGAATTCGCCTTTTTTCACCTTCTATTTCCTCCTCCGCCGAACGCTTAATGGGAATAATATCCTTTCTTTTTTCACTTAAATCTACCCGCGAACTATCACCCCGCAGAAACTTATGAATAGCAATAGCCGCTCTCCGTCCTGCAGCAATAGCATTAATAGCCATTGCGGGTCCAGAAACACAATCACCCCCGGCAAATATCCCCGGGATATTGGTGGCTAAGGTATTATTATCCACCTGGAAAGTTCCCCATTTTGTTCGAGCAATACTTTTATCAGAAGAGATTAATTCAACATCTACCATCTGACCAATAGCCGGTATAACTGTATCTGCTTTCACAATAAATTCAGAGCCCGGGATAGGTTCTGGTTTTCTCCGGCCACTGGCATCAGGTTCTCCCAACTTCATTCGAATACATCTCATACCGGTAACCTGACCATTATAACTCATAATTTCCGTAGGATTAACCAAAAAGTTAACTTTAATCCCTTCTTCTACTGCCTCTTCATACTCTTCCGAGGAAACCGGCATTTCTTCCCGGGAGCGGCGATAATAAACTTCCACCTCCTTGGCTCCCAGTCTAAGCGCACTTCGGGCCGCATCCATAGCAGTATTACCTCCTCCAATCACCACTACTTTTCCTCCCACTTTCACTGGCTTTTGCAGCTTTACATCGCGAAGAAAATCTATACCAAAATAAACCCCTTCCACTCCTTCTTCACCCGCAATTCCCATTTTCTGGCTTTTGTGAGCACCTACCGCAATAAATATTGCTTGATACCCTTCTGATTTAAGATTATCCAGGTTCCCGAAAATAGGAGTATTGTATTTTATCTCTACCCCGGTAGCTTGGATATATTGAATTTCCTTCTCGATAACTTCCCGGGGAAGACGGAATTGGGGGACTCCCACCGCTAACATCCCTCCACCTATTGGAAGAGCTTCAAACACAGTTACTGGATAGCCCATCCGAGCTAAAAAGTAAGCACAAGTTAAACCAGCCGGACCTGCCCCAATAACTGCAACTTTCTCTTTCTGAGTCTTAGGAATTGGAGAAGGTACCTTCTGAACATGTTTAAAATACCAGTCAGCAGCAAAGCGTTTAAGTGACCGGATCGCTAAAGGATCATCAATCTCTCCCCGGCGGCACATAGTTTCACAGGGGTGGTGGCAAATGCGACCACAAATTGCGACAAAGGGATTACGTTCCCGAATTAAATCCACTGCTTTCTCATATTCTCCCTCAGCAATATAGGCAATATAGTTTGGGACATCAATTCCTGCTGGACAGGTATGCTGGCAGGGAGAGATGACCAAACCTTCACAAACACAGGCACGACATTTTTTCTCCTCAATATGTTCTTCATATTCTTTCCGAAAATATCGAATAGTAGAAAGAACCGGGTTGGGAGCAGTTTGCCCCAATCCACAGAGAGCAGAATCCTTAATGGTTTTACCCATCTCTTCCAGTAATTCAATATCTTCAATACAACCTTCGCCTTGAGTAATCCGGGTTAATATTTCCAGCATTCGCTTTGTGCCTATACGACAGGGAGTACACTTCCCACAGGATTCCGCCTGGGTAAAGCTCAAGAAAAACCGAGCGACATCTACCATACAGGTAGATTCATCCATTATGATCATCCCCCCTGAACCCATCATGGAGCCAATTTGGGTTAAGGATTCATAATCAATTGGAAGATCTAAATATTGAGTGGGCACACACCCCCCAGAAGGTCCTCCCATCTGCGCTGCTTTAAATTTTCGTCCCCGCGGGATTCCTCCCCCAATATTATAAACCACTTCTCGCAAGGTAGTCCCAATAGGAACTTCGACTAAGCCAGTGTTATTGATTTTCCCAGTTAATGAAAAAATTTTGGTCCCTTTACTTTTTTCGGTACCAATGGAAGCAAACCACTCAGCCCCATTAAGAATTATTGAGCGAATATTGGCGTAGGTTTCCACATTATTAATATTGGTGGGTTTTCCCCATAAACCCGATACCGCAGGAAAAGGAGGCCGAGTCCGGGGCATACCCCGCTTTCCTTCAATAGAGGCAATCAGCGCGGTTTCTTCCCCGCAAACAAAAGCGCCCGCACCCTCTTTGATACGAATCTTAAAGGAAAAATCAGTTCCTAAGATATTATCTCCTAATAATCCCAATTCTTCGGCCTGGGAGATGGCAATTTTAAGGTTACGAATCGCCAATGGATATTCAGCTCGCACATAAATATAACCAGACTCAGCTCCGATTGCATATCCTGCAATGGTCATTCCTTCAAGAAGCAAATGAGGATTACCTTCCAAAACACTTCGATCCATAAAGGCTCCCGGGTCACCCTCATCAGCATTACAAATAATATACTTTACCGGATCTTTTTGTTGGGCAGTAAATTTCCATTTTGTTCCAGTCGGGAAACCAGCTCCTCCTCGTCCCCGTAAACCAGATTTTTCAACTATCTCTATCACCTGTCCAGGAGTCATAGAGGTAATTACCTTGGCCAGGCCAGCGTATCCATTGGTACAAAGATAATCCTCCCAGCTGGTAGGATCGATTCGTCCATTATCTGCCAAAACGATTCGGGTCTGTTTTTGATAAAAAGGGATTTCATCTTCATAAAACGCTTTCTTTTGGGTTCGAGGGTCAACATAAAGTAAGCGATCAACTATTTTACCTCTAAGCACAGTTTGAGAAACGATTTCTTTAACATCTTCTTTAGAAACTTTTTGATAAAATATACCTTGCGGATAAATTACCACTACCGGTCCCTTTTCACAAAAACCAGGACAACCTACACTCTTTACTATTGCCTTTTCTAACGCCTCCGCGGCAACAATTTCCGAAGAAAACGAGGCAATAACTTCATCGCTCCCAAAAGCTTTACAGCCTGTCCCATCACAAACAGTAATTACAACTTTATCTTTATCCTTTTTTCTCGAGGCAAGAATCGACTGCCTGAGAGCTTCTAATTTTGCCAGACTATCTAACCTTTCCATGGAATTTCTCCCTTACCTATATCGTTTGAGAACGGTGGCTACCTTTCTCGGATTCATATTACCGAAATAATTTTGATCCACCATTATTACTGGAGATAAAGCACAGGCCCCGAAACAAGCTACTGTCTCAAAAGTAAACTTCATATCTGGAGTACTTTTATCCTCTTCAATATTAAGAATTTCTTTAATAGTTGTTATTACTTTCGGTGCTCCTCGAACATGACAGGCAGTTCCCCTACAAGCCCTGATAATATGTTTTCCCCGTGGAGTTTGATAAAACTGGGCATAAAATGTAAGCACTCCGTAAATTCGACTTAGGGGAACTTTTGTTTTTTCATGGATATATTTAATTACTTCCTCCGGAAGGTAACCGTATATTTCCTGGGCAGCTTGGAGGAGGGGAATCAAAGAACCCTTGATATTCTTTTTTTCTTCAATAACCGGGTCCAATAAACTAAGGTCAATTTTTCTTTCTTGCAAGTTTTCCATTATATTCTCTCCCGTTAGCAAAAAAAATGGCTTATATATTTCGGGCAAAAATATATAAGCCATCCGCCAAAAAATCAATAAAATATTTAAAATAACTGATAAATATAATATTTTAGGCTGATATTTATCAGCTTAAATATTTTTCCATTGCCCGGGCTGCTTTCCTTCCTGCTCCCATAGCTAAAATAACGGTAGCAGCTCCGGTTACAATATCCCCTCCCGCATACACTCCCTTTAAACTTGTCGCTCCGGTTTCTTCGTCCGCGATTATATACCCCCATTTATTTAAAGCCAGCCCCGGAGTAGTACTGGGCAAAAGTGGATTGGCATTGGTGCCCAAAGCCATAATTACGGCATCCACTTCCATGATAAACTCTGAACCCTTTATAGGAATCGGCCTTTTCCTTCCTGAGGCATCCGGTTCACCTAATTCCATCCGCAGGCATTCCATTGCCTTGACCTTTCCATTTTCATCCCCGATAATCCGAGTGGGGTTGGTAAGGAATTTAAAAATTATCCCTTCTTCTTCGGCATGGTGGACTTCTTCGGCTCGAGCCGGCATCTCTTCCCGGGAACGACGGTAAACTAAATAAACATTTTCTGCTCCTAATCGAATTGCGGTCCGGGCAGCATCCATTGCCACATTCCCTCCTCCTACTACCGCCACATTTCGGCTCCGTTTTATCGGGGTGTCGTATTCGGGAAAAAGATAAGCTTTCATCAAATTAGAACGGGTAAGAAATTCGTTGGCAGAATAAACCCCACTTAAATTTTCTCCCGGAATATTCATAAACATTGGCCCTCCTGCACCAATCCCGATAAAGACCGCATCGTAACCACTGCTGAGTAATTCGGGAATGGTAAATAAATTCCCAATAACTGAATTGAGCCTGATTTCTACGCCTAAGCTTTTTACATAATCAACTTCTGCCTGCACAATCGCCTTAGGCAACCGAAACTCCGGAATTCCATATACCAAAACCCCTCCGGCTTTATGGAGAGCTTCAAAAATAGTTACTCCAAAGCCGGCTTTGGCTAAATCCGCAGCTACGGTAAGTCCCGCTGGGCCAGATCCAATTACTGCTACCTTTTTTCCCCGCGGCGCAGGCCGGGGAGGAATCTGCACCATCCCTTTCTCTCTTTCCCAATCAGCAATAAACCTCTCCAATCGACCAATTGCCACTGGTTCAAATTTTTTCCCTAAAGTACATTTACTTTCACATTGGACCTCCTGGGGACATACTCGGCCACAGATGGCGGGAAGAGCATTTTTTTCTTTCATTTTCCGGGCAGCTTCAACAAACTTCCTTTGAGCAATAAGAGCAATAAAATCAGGAATATCTATTTCTACCGGGCAACCAGTTACACACGGCCGATTTTTACATTGGATACAGCGGGTTGCTTCTTCCACCGCTTGTTCTTCAGAATATCCCAGCGGAACCTCCTTAAAATTTTTAATCCTTTCCTCGGGAGGTTGTTCCGGCATCTTGGTTTTATGAGGAATTATTTTCTTTTTGGTCTTTAGTTCCTTTTCTTCCATTTTAATCTCCCTTTAATCTTGTAAAGTACTAAGCGCAATCTTTTCTTCTTCTTTATACTGATTCAGCCGATCGATAAGAAGGTCAAAGTCTACCTTATGGCCATCAAATTCCGGACCGTGGACACAGGCGAATTTGGTTTCTCCCCCAACATTCACTCTACATACTCCGCACATGCCAGTAGCATCGATCATTATTGGATTTAAACTAACTATCGTTTTAACCCCAAAAGGTTGGGTAGTTTTTGCCACAAATTTCATCATAATTGGAGGACCAATAGCAATAACCCGATCAATCTTTTCTTCTTCTAAAATTTTTTTCAAGGCATCAGTAACAAATCCATGAATTCCTTTGCTTCCATCATCAGTAGTGATTAACAGTCGATGGCAAAAAGCTTTCATCTCTTCCTCAAAAATAAGCAAATCTTTATTCCGGGCTCCGATAATCCCGATTACCTGATTTCCCGCTTGATAAAGCGCCCGCGTAACCGGGTAAATAACTGCAGTCCCTACCCCTCCTCCCACACAGACCACTTTTCCAAAGTTTTCAATTTCCGTAGGTCTTCCCAGTGGTCCAACTAAATCTTCAATAAATCCACCCGAATTTAACCGACCAAGCAAAATGGTAGTTTTCCCCACTTCCTGAAAAACAATAGTGATTGTCCCCTGTCGAGGGTCGAAATCATTAATCGTAAGCGGAATACGCTCACCAGTTTCATTAATCCGAATAATAACGAATTGACCGGGCTTTGCTTTTTTTGCAATATCCGGAGCATTGATTCGGAATAGCTTAATATCCGGGCCTAAAACTTTTTTTTCCACAATTTCAAACATTTATTCCTCTCCTTCGCTTTTTATAATTTATGAAAATCAAAATTAATTGGGTGATAATAACCTATCCTTCTTTTTTTCGTCAATTATTTTTTGTATAGCAAAGTTTATGCCCATAGGTTTAAGAAAGATTAAAATTTTCCCGAGGTTATAAAAACCAACTATTTTCAAGCAAATTCTGGACTGGGTTATCGGGAAAAAGCAAAATCAAAAATAATTTTTTTCTCTGGATTAAACAAGGTGTAAAGTTTTATTACAATTTTTAATTGACCTTAACCTATCAATTTGACAAAGGGCAAAAGAAAATTTTATTATTTTTTCCCAGTTCAGTCCGTTCAGGGTCTTATTCAAAAATTTTTGATTGAGGAGGTGGCTCATTACTTTCGGTGCAGCTATTTTTTTAGGAATACTTCAGGGGTTAACTGAATTTATACCAGTAAGCAGTTCCGGCCACCTGGTTATTCTCGAAAAACTTTTAGGACAAAAACACCCTGACCTCTTTTTCGATACTATGCTCCATGCAGGAACCCTTATTGCGGTAATAGCGGTATTTCGTTCTGATCTGGTAAATCTGACCCAAAGTTTTTTTGCCCTTATTCGCCAAATCGTCTCAAAAAATCCCTTAAAAAAGTCCATAAACTTTGACCCGCAGCAAAAGTTGATCGGGTTGATTTTAATTTCCACTATTCCTACCGCAATAATCGGATTTTTTTTCCAAGACTGGTTTGAGAGGCTTTTTTCTTCCTTACTAGCAGTGGGAATAAGCCTCCTAATCACCGGAACCTTACTCGGGTTAACTCGGAGATTTACTCTCCCCTCCCGAGATATTCAGGATATGAGCATACTTCATGCTTTGATTATCGGAATTGCGCAAGGTATTGCCATCACTCCTGGGATATCCCGCTCCGGGGCAACAATTGCTACTGCGCTCTTTTTAGGAATAAATCGTGAATTAGCTGGTCGGTTTTCCTTCCTTATTTTTATTCCGGCAATTTTAGGCGCACTCATCCTAAATTTTCACTTCCCGGAATTAGGGACTAAAAGTTACCTTTATTTTGTCTTAGCCGGAACTTTAGCTGCTTCCATGACTGGTTATTTAGCTCTCAAAGCTTTGCTCCGCTTTGTTAATCAGGGGAAATTATATATTTTTGCCCCTTATCTATATGCGATTGGACTGTTCGCTATTGTTTATGGTATTATTTCTGGGAGATAAAATTGACTTAATTCCTTATCCCCTTCTTACCTTTGTCCGGCCAATCTCTTTCTTCCAAAAAAACCAATCATTAAACCCACCCCCACCCCAATCATATTAGCGATTTCATCAGACCAGGAAGAGGTTCGACCCGGAACAAAGCCTTGGAGTAGCTCCAATAACGCTCCGTATAAAGACCCAAACCCGAAGGAAAGAGAAAAATTTAAAAAACGGGGCAAGGAAATTTTAGGAAGGCTTAAAAGAAATCCCAAGGGAGTATAAATTAACCCATGGATTATCTTATCCCCATGGTTAATCCTAAGCTTAAAAGGAATCGCAACTAATGAACCAGCAGCAATAATCAATAGGTATAAAAAAATTAAAAAATAAAACAGATTATTTTTTGATGACATAAATTTAGCACTTTGACGAGAGTAAAATTTGTTTAAACCGAATCCTCACCAGTTATAAAAAGGGCAGGTTAATAATGCCTAATTTTTACTGAAGACTCTTTAAGAAGCCGCTCAGCTAATTCGTCCGGATAACCTTCTTCATAAATAATTTCCTCAATTCCCGCACTGATGATCATCTTCATGCAAATACTACAAGGGAGGTTGGTGCAATAAAGAACCGACCCCCGAATATTTACTCCATGATATGCGGCTTGAATAATTACATTTTGCTCCGCATGGAGGCCACGGCAAAGTTCGTGTCTTTCTCCGGAAGGAATTTGCTCCTCTTCCCTTAAACAACCAATATCCAAACAATGGGGAAGTCCTGGCGGAGCTCCATTATAACCAGTAGCAAGAATCCGTTTCTCTTTTACTAAAAGCGCACCAACCTGGCGCCGCTTACAGGTGGAACGTTTTGCCACCAGCCTTGTGATCTCCATAAAATATTCATCCCAGGTTGGGCGGGACATTGTTCTCCGTCCTAAAAATTAACCTTTCCTCAAGCGAGCCTCGATTGCCGAAATTTTCTGCACCCGACGAAGATGCCTTCCCCCCTCAAATTCGGTTGTTAGCCACACTTGCAAAATTTCCTTAGCCAGCTCTTCGCTGATTCGATCCGCACCAAGCACTAATATATTGCTATCATTATGTTTGCGACTCAGCTCGGCGCTAATAACATCATGACAAAGTGCTGCCCTGATCCCGGGAAATTTATTCGCCACCATAGACATTCCAATTCCCGAGCCACAAATGAGCACCCCGCGATCATATTTTCCGGCGGCGACTTTTTCTGACGCTATCGCCGCAAAGTCCGGATAGTCTACTGAATCAGCCGAAAAAGTCCCTACATCAAGGAATTCCATTTTCTTATCCGTTAAAAATTTTTTCAACGCTTCTTTTAAAAAATAGCCACGATGGTCACTGGCAAGAACAATCTTCATAATTAGTAACTCAATCATTCAAATCGCTTAAAAACCAGACAAGCATTAGTCCCCCCAAAACCAAAGGAATTAGAAAGGGCAAATTTAACCTTCTTTTCCCGGGCCTGATTGGGAACATAATCTAAGTCACACTCCGGGTCAGGATACTCATAATTGATGGTAGGAGGAATAACTCCGGTTTTAATAGTTAAGGCAGTAAATATAGCTTCCATTCCTCCGGCTGCACCCAAGGCATGACCAGTCATCGATTTAGTAGAACTTACCATAATCCTTTTACTATGGTCTTTAAAAACTTTTTTTATGGCAATAGTTTCACAGAGATCATTATAGGGAGTAGAAGTCCCATGAGCATTAATATAATCAACCTCGTCGGGAGCGACTTTTGCATCCTCTAAAGCCATTTTCATGCACTGAACCGCCCCTTCACCTCCGGGAGAAGGAGCAGTAATGTGGTAAGCATCTCCATTGAGTCCATATCCTACGACTTCACAGTAGATATTCGCCCCTCGTTTTTTTGCATGTTCTAACTCTTCCAAGAGAAGAATCCCCGCCCCTTCGGCCATAACAAAGCCATCCCGGTTTTTATCAAAAGGTCGGCTTGCCTTCTTCGGGTCATCGTTATAAAAAGAAAGTGCCTTCATATTACAGAAACCACTAAGTGCTAACGGAGTTATAGTTGCTTCGGTTCCGCCAGTAATCATTGCATCAGCATACCCCTGTTGAATCAGCTTAAAAGCCTCTCCAACCGCATGAGTTCCTGAAGCGCAGGCAGTCACCACACAGGTATTGGGCCCTTTCGCCCCAAAGAAAATTGCAATCTGACCTGGTGCCATATTGGCAATCATCATCGGAATCAGAAACGGAGAAACCTTGTCCTGCCCCTTTTCCAGGAGTATTTTATGGTTTTTTTCCAGGGTAACCAGACCTCCCAGACCAGTTCCAATAATTACTCCCGTCCTTTCGGCATTTCCGTTGTTTACCGCAAAATTAGCATCTTCCAGTGCCATTTTTGTCGCTGCCAAAGCATACTGTACAAAAAGGTCAGTCCTTTTAATCTCTTTCGGGTCAAGAAAGGCCTCCGGTTTAAACCCCTTTACCTCTCCCGCAATTTGCGAACGAAAGCCAGTAGCATCGAATTTTTTAATATAATCAATCCCTGATTTTCCTCCACAAATTGCCTGCCAGGTCTCCTCTTTTCCGATTCCTACTGGAGTAACCAAGCCTACCCCAGTTACCACTACCCTTCGCATTAATAATTCACCTCCGAACAATTAAATTTTAAAGATGTTCATTGATATAATTAATGGCATCCTGAACCGTAACTATTTTCTCCGCATCCTCATCCGGAATTTCCTGTCCAAACTCCTCTTCCAGCGCCATCACTAATTCCACCAAGTCCAAAGAATCTGCTCCTAAATCGTCCACAAACGAAGCTTCTGGTTTTACTTCCTCTTCACTTACTCCAAGTTGTTCCATAATAATTGCCTTTACTCTTTGTTCAATATCCGTTGCCATCATAAACCTCCTTTAATTTTTTAATTTACATATATAAACCACCATTTACATTAATCACCTGGCCGGTGATATAACTGGCCGCATCAGTTGCCAAAAAAAGAACCACTTCAGCCACTTCCTCCGGCTTTCCCATCCGACCCAAAGGGATATTCTTAATAAACTCTTCTTTAACTTTTTCCGAAAGAACCCTGGTCATTTCCGTATCAATAAACCCGGGGGCTACCGCATTTACCGTAATTCCCCGCCCCCCAAATTCCCGCGCCAAAGTTTTAGTAAATCCAATAATCCCGGCTTTAGAAGCAGCGTAATTTGCCTGACCAATATTTCCCATCTGCCCCACTACTGAAGCGATATTAATTATTCTTCCTCCATCTTTTTTCCCAAAATAACGAATAACCCCCTTGGAACAATTAAAAACACTTTTAAGATTAATGTTAATCACTGCATCCCATTCTTCTTCTTTCATTCTTAAAAACAGACCATCCCGGGTGATTCCCGCATTATTGACTAAGATATCGATCTTACCAAAAAATTCAAAAACCGTTTTTCCCATTCGCTCCGCTTCCGAAAAATTAGCCACATCTGCCTTAATTGCTAAAGCCTTTTGGCCAAGGGCAACAATCTCTTTAACTGTCTCTTCCGCTTTAGTCTCATTAATATCTACTACCGCCACCTGGGCTCCATTTTTTGCCAAAAGTAAGGCGATGCTTCGGCCAATCCCTTGCGCTCCACCAGTAACAATTGCTACCTTATCTTTTAATTTGGGTTCATTTCCTTCCATACTTTCTCCAGCTTTTTAAAACTTTCGGTATCTTCAACATTGAATAGGGTTACTGCCTTATTTATCCTTTTCACCAATCCACTTAAAACCCTTCCCGGACCAATTTCAATAAAAGTATCTACCCCCATCGCTATCATCGCCAAAACAGAATCTTCCCAGAGAACCGGAGAGGTTACCTGCTTAATTAAAAGTTCTTTCACTCGATCTGCCTGGTGATTAGGTCGTGCCTCTACATTAGTAACTACGGGATAAGATAGAGAATTTACGGGAATGTCGGCTAAATATCGGGCTAATTTTTTTGCAGCTGGCTCCATAAGCGAACAATGAAAAGGGGCGCTTACCGCCAGAATAACCGTCCGCGGAGAACCTTTTTCTTTGGCTAAAGTCACTGCCCGTTCAATGGCTTTAATTTCTCCCGAAACTACAATCTGTCCCGGACAATTAAAATTAGCCGGGGTAATTACTTTTCCCTCAGCTGCTCTTTTGCAGATCTCCTCTACTTCCGTTCGACTCAATCCCAAAATTGCTGCCATTCCCCCTTTCCCTTCCGGAACTGCCTCCTGCATAAATTGTCCCCGCTTCTGAACCGCTCTTACTCCATTAGAAAAGCTTAAAGCACCAGCAGCAATTAGCGCCGAATATTCACCTAAACTGTGTCCCGCACCATAATCCGGGGTAAACCCTAAGTGATTTTCTAACACTCGCAAAGCAGCAATGCTCACCGTAAGAATTGCTGGCTGAGTATTAGCCGTAAGATTCAATTCCTTTTCCGGGCCTTCAAAACAAAGCGAAGAAAGCTTAAAGCCCAGTGCCTCATCCGCGGCAGCAAAAATTTCCCGAGCTTCTTTGAAATTATGGCATAAGTCTTTTCCCATCCCGACAAATTGGGACCCTTGCCCGGGAAAGATAAAAGCAATCTTACCCACTAATCACCTCTTTACTTTTTGCCTTTGCGCACATATTCTTTATTCAAGTAAAGTCCAATCACATTCCGCTGGATTTGATTAGTCCCCTCATAAATTTGAAGAATCTTGGCATCGCGCATCATCTTTTCTACCGGATAGTCACGCATATAACCCGCTCCTCCAAAAACCTGAACCGCATCAGTAGTTACTTTCATCGCTACATCACTGGCAAACACCTTAGCTAAAGAAGCCTCCTTAGAAAATTCCTTGGGATTAGAATCTACAAACCGTGCTACTGCATAAACTAATGCCCGCGCCGCTTCAATCTGAATCGCCATATCTGCCAAAATATGCTGCACTGCCTGAAAGGAGATAATCGGTTTACCAAATTGAATCCGTTCCCGGGCAAACTTTATTGCTTCTTCCATTGCTCCCTGAGCTAATCCAACTGCTTGGGCTCCAATCGCCGGACGCGATTTATCAAGATTTTTCATAGTAATAAAGAAACCCATTCCTTCTTTCCCCAGCAGATTTTCTTTCGGAACCACACAGTCCTCAAAAAAAAGGGAACAAGTAGCCGAAGCCCTAATTCCTAATTTCCTTTCTTTTTTCCCAAAAGAAAATCCTTTCATCCCCTTTTCGAGGATAAAAGCACTTGCCCCCCGAGGTCCTCTTGCTTTATCAGTTAAAGCAATGACCACATAAACATCTGCTTCTCCTCCATTAGTTATCCATTGCTTGGTGCCATTAAGGATATAGTGATCATTATTTCTTTTGGCAGTAGTTTGAATTCCACCGGCATCGCTTCCCGCATTAGGCTCAGTAAGACCAAAAGCTGCCACTTTCTTTCCGGAAGCAATATCCGGAAGATATTTTTGCTTTTGTTCCTCATTACCAAACATTATAATTGGATAAGCACCCAGGCCATTACAAGCATAGCTTACTGCCACCGCCGAACAGATTCGACTCAACTGCTCAATAACCAGGCATAACTCAAATACCCCCCCTCCAAATCCACCATATTCCTTAGGAATATAAACGCCGGAGAGTCCGGTTTCGCCTAAAATATTGAGAATTTCCCGGGGAAATTGTTCTTTTTCGTCCAGTTCAGCCCTCACCGGCAGAACTTTTTCTTCGGCAATCCTCCGAGTCAGCTCCTGAATTTCCTTCTGTTCTTCAGTTAAAAAATAATCCATTAACTATCCTTTCTTTTTTAACCAAAAGTTATTGGCTTTAAGCTTCTTCAATTTTTAACACTTCATGCTCTTTATAATACCCACAGTGGGGGCAAGCCCGGTGGGGAAGCTTTTTTTCTCCACAATGAGCGCAGAGGATTAAAGTAGGAGAGCTTAGCCGGTCATGCGAGCGTCGTTTTTTTCTTCTTGAATTTGAATGTCTTTTTGGTGGTAAAGGCATAAAAAAACCTCCATAAAATTGTTACTTTTTAAAAAAATCCTTTAAAATCAAAACCTTAGAATTAACTAATTTTCTCTCCTCGCACTGGCAAATTTCATAATTTTTATTTGCACCACAATGGGGACACAACCCCTGGCAATCCTTCCGGCAAAGCGGGTAAAAAGGAATTGCCAACATCATCTGGCTTTGGATAATTGACCCTAAGTCAATGGTTTTTCCTGAATAAAACTCCATATCTAAATCTTCCCGCTGAAGCTCCATCTCCACCGGAAGATTCTGAAATTGGGCTGGTGATAAAGAAATATCAAATTCGGGATGAAACCCTAAAGTGAACTGTTCTAAACAACGACTACAGGAAAAGCTGATCTTAAAATTTAGCCATCCCTTTACCAAAACTAAAGCGTGGGAACGGAAAATAGAGATTTCATAGGATACCGGAGAAGCAAACTTAAATTCTAATTTTTCCGGATCGGAAAATAAACTTTTAAGCCAGCTTTCATCCTGTTCTCCCTGAACTAAAATCCCTTCTGGAGGTATGTCTTCAAGGCGATAATTCATCATAAGATAATTCAAGTTTAAACAATTTTTATTGGTTAAATTTATAAGCGAAAATAATGGATGTCAAGAAAAAAATCAAAAAAATCCTCTAACTAATTAAAAGGGTAAAATTTTCGGGAGGTTATTAGACCAAAAGTTACCCCAAAAAAGCCAGTGGGAACTTCACCGCATAATTTTTATAATGGAGGACTTTACCATAAAACCAGTGAAAATCTAAGATGACTGCCTCAGTAATCAAAGTTGACAAAAAATATGGGATTTTCCGGTGGCAATTTAAAGGAAGTTTTGGTAGATAAAAATATTAAAGGAAGTGGTAGGATTAAAAAAAATTGGGGCAAATTTTAAAACATTATGGAACGAGTCCCTGAACCGGAGATAATGAGCAGCGCGGAGGAGGCAAGGGTTTATTATAAAGCAGATTTTTCCGAGGTAAACCAGGAATTTGCTCATCGGGTCTTAGAGCTTGCACCTCAACCTCCTGCACTCCTGATTGACTTAGGGTGCGGACCAGGTGATATTTTAATCCGCACAATGAAACTTATACCCCAACTTTGCTTTATTGGTCTTGATGCTTCTGCCGAGATGCTCAAATTAGCAGTGGAAGAAACAAAAAAAAACCACTTCTCCCCAAAAATATCTTTTATTCAGGGTGATGCCAAAAAACTTAGTTTCCCTTCTCACCTCTTCGATATGGTTATCTCTAACAGCTTAGTGCATCATTTACTCGACCCCCTTCCCCTCTGGGAAGAAGTAAAACGGATAATTAAACCAGAAGGAACTATACTTTTCCGCGACCTGGCTCGACCTTCAAGTCCAGAAGCTGCTTGGGAAATCGTTGAAAAATATTCCGGAAACGAACCACCACTTTTAAAAATCCTCTTCTTCCATTCCCTAAAAGCCTCTTTCCGCATAAATGAGATAAAAGAACAACTTACTCGCGTTGGTCTTTCCGGATTGGAGGTAAAAATGTGTAGTGATCGTCACTGGGAAGTAGCGGGAAAGCTTTCCCATTAATTCAGTGAAAAACTGAGATTGAACTTCGGTTAAATTTTGCCAGAACCAATATAGCTGGCTAAACTTTTCCCTAACCAAGCACCCCAAAAAAGAATTGTTGTTTCGGTAAGCTCAACCGAAGCTCCAAGTAAATCTCCCGTTACCCCCCCTAACCGCCGATAATTCCAACTACCCCAAGCATGAGTAAAAACCCATCCTCCTACCAAAGTTACTACCCCAACCCATCCCGCAAAAATGAATACCAAAATTAAACTAACTATCCAAGCCCCCCAACGGTGAAAAATATTTGCATTATTTACAAAGGGGGCGCCAATACCACCTTCCGAACGAGCATAAGGGAAGCAAGCAGCTAATTCCACGGGAGTAGTGCGTGAAACCACATACGCTACCACCAACCATCTTCCGGTATTATTAAGAGTTAACAGACGAGTTAAAGCAACCCACTTTAGCATTATTACTCCAATAAGCATCATTCCCCCAAAAGCCCCAATCCGAGAATCCTTCATCACTTCGAGTAATTTTTTTCGGCCTCCCATACAGCCCAAAGTATCTCCCCAGTCAACCAAACCATCAAGATGTATCCCCCGGGTAAAGATAATGCTTCCGATCACAATAAAGATTGCTACCCCCTCAGGCCAAAAATCGGGAAATATTTTATCCAAAAGAAAGCTTAATCCATAAAGCATCATCCCCAACCAACATCCAACAATAGGAAACCAAAAAAGGGAAGAAGATATTTCCTTTGCCTCCTTCCCCGGAACTGGCAATAGGGTAAGAGTGCGAATAGCAGTTACCAATCCACTTAACATTAGTTATTTCCTTTTTCGACTTACCCCCGCTCCACTAAAGGTAGCCATTTCATTATAAAGCTTTATTGCTGCTTCAATCAAGGACATTGCCAGAGCTGCCCCGGTTCCTTCTCCGAGACGAAGCTTTAAATCCAAAAGGGGAGCTGCCCCGAATCGTTCAAAAAAAATTCGGTGTCCCATCTCGTCCGAACAGTGACTAAAAAAAAGATAATCTTTCACTTGCGGGCAAAGTTTACCGGCTACCAAGACGCCAGCCGAAGAGATAAAACCATCAACCACTACTGGAATTCGAAGAGAAGCTGCCCCCAGAATTACTCCACAGATCGCGGCAATTTCCAATCCTCCTAAAGCAGCCAAGGTGGAAAAAGGATGGTTAAGGTGGTTTTGGTTAACTTTTAATGCTCGTTTAATCACCTCAATTTTTTTTAACCGAGTTATTTCATCAATACCAGTACCGTAGCCAGTAACTTCTTCCGCTGAAGCAGGAAGTAAGGCAGTAAAAAGAGCAGAAGCTGAGGTAGTATTAGCAATTCCCATTTCGCCGGTGCCAATTAAAGTGACTCCTTCCTTATAGGCTTCCTGAGCAAGTTCAATTCCGATTTCTATCGCTTGATAAGCTTCTTCCTCCGCCATTGCTGGACCAATAGCGATATTGTTGGTGCCGGGTTTTATTTTTTTCGGAATAATTCCTGAAACACCTTCCAGCGAATCTTTTACGCCTATATCAATTATCTTAGCCTCTGCTCCCACATGTCGGGCCAATACATTTATTGCTGCTCCTCCCGCCGCCATATTGCGGACCATCTGAGAAGTAACTTCTTGGGGAAAAGCAGAAACCCCTTCCACTGCGACCCCATGGTCAGCCGCAAAAACAAAGAGTCGCTTTTTCCCCCATTGAGGTTGTAAGGTGTTGAAAATAAGGCAGTAGGTTAAAGCTATTTCTTCCAGTTTTCCCAGACTCCCCGGTGGTTTGGTAAGATTATCAATATGAAACTGAATTTCTTTTTCTAAAGAGCGGTCAACTGAGCTAATGGAATTAATTATCGCTTTTAACTTTTCCATACCGAATTTCCTTTAATAGTTAAGGGAATACCACTTACCATAAAAATAACCTGATGAGCCTGACCAGCAACTTCCTGGTTTAACCTTCCGGCCAGATCCCGAAATTTGCGGGTAAAAGGGTCAAAAGGAATAATTCCCATCCCCACTTCATTGGTAACTATAATAAGATCACAAGGCAAATCTGAAAGGATATCCAAAAATGACTTTAATTTTTCTTGCACTAAAAAATAATGTTCTCTATACTTATGCATAAGGTTACCAAGCCAAACCGTAAGACAATCAATTACTGCAACTTCAATATTATCCGGGAGAGAGCAAAGCGCCCGGCCAAGATCAAAAGGTTCCTCAATGGTTAAAAATTTATCTCCCCGTTTTTGCTGGTGGTCAGCAATTCGTTCTTTCATCTCTTCATCAATTGGTTCCGCAGTAGCGATAAAAGCACGGCGAGTTTTTCTTTGAGCTAACTTTAGGGCATATTGACTTTTACCACTTCGGCTACCTCCAGTTATCATAATGATTTCTTTCATATTCCTCCTTTTTTATATCACCGCTAACTAATAAAACCAATGGCCGAGAAGAAAGGGGATTTTTTTCTACTACCACCACCGTATTGTAGACCTCTTCAATAACTTGATAAGTTAGAACTTCCTCTGGCAAACCATTTTTAAACACCTTTCCTCCCTTTAAAAGAACCAATCTTTGGCAGTATTCACTGGCTAAATTAAGATCATGTAAAACAATAATTACTGTAAGCCCGAGAGCTCGGTTTAATCGCTTTATCAAATTTAAGACTTCTATTTGGTGCGCAATGTCGAGATGGGCAGTGGGCTCATCCAGCAGGAGTAATTTTGGTTCCTGCGCCAAAGCTCGGGCAATAAAAGCAAGTTGCCTCTCTCCCTCGCTGATTTCTGAAAGACACTGATTCCGAAGCGAAAAAATACCAGTAAGCTTTAAAGCATTCTCAGTAACTTCAACATCTTTTTTGGTCTCCAGAAATTGAAACCTCCCAAAATGGGGAATTCGCCCCAAAAGAACAAATTCCTCCACCGTAAGATAATCAACGGGCAGATTTTGCGAAACTACCGCGACCTTTTGCGCCATTTCCTTTAAAGGAAGCAACCAAATATCTTTGCCTTCCAGAAAAATACCCCCTTTTTGGGGTTTAATTATTCGGGTTATTGCCCGCAGCAAAGTTGTTTTCCCCGAACCATTAGGGCCAATTATCCCTACTAATTCCTGATGGTCTATCTTTAAGTTAATATTCTGCAAAAAAAATTTCCCTTGGTAACCACAAGTGAGCGCCTTTATTTCCAGCACTATTTCCCCCAAAACATCATCTCTTTTTTAGTTAAGGCATAAATAAACAAGATTCCTCCTATAATGCCGGTAATTACTCCTACCGGTAGCTCCAGAGGAGAAATAATAGTCCGCGCCAGAGTATCGCAAAGAATAAGAAAGGCTCCCCCACCAAGAAAAGAAGCAATTAATAGTATTCGATGGTCACTTCCCACCAACATTCGCATAAAATGGGGAACCAATAGTCCGACAAAGCCAATTATCCCCCCTATTGATACACTACATCCGGTAAGAAGAGCGGAAATTAAAAAAAGGAGGCGTTTACTTTTTTCAATATTTAAACCTAAGTGCATTGCTTCTTCTTCGCCCAAGGAAAGCGCATTCAAGTCAAGGGAGAAAAAATAGCTAATAACCATAGAAATAATGGAGACTAAGACCATCGCCTTTATCAACCACCAATCTGCCTCAGCCAGTGAGCCCATAATCCAAAAAACAATTCCATGGAGGTCTTCAGTCCGGGTAATTGCCATAGCGAGCATGATCAGGGAAGAGGCGATAAAGCTTACCATTACCCCGGTCAAAAGAAGAGTAGGAATCCTTAATATCCCCCTTTTTATACTCAGGAGGTAAATTATTGTAATCACCAAGATAGCTCCTAAAAATCCAAAAAGAGGAAAACTTATTATCCCGATCTTATCTGGTAGTCGTAAAACAATATTTAAACAGACTCCTAAGGCAGCTCCCCCGGATATACCTAAGGTATAAGGCTCAACCAAAGGGTTACGAAACATTCCTTGCAAGATAACGCCTGCCAGACTTAATCCGCCTCCAATAGCAAAGCCTAAAACAATACGCGGTAAACGAAGATCAAACAGGATAGAATGTCCGATAGTGCCTTTGCCTTTAAAAATTACTTCAACAATTTCAGTAAAGGGAATACTGGTAGAACCTACCGCTAAGGCAAAAATACTCACACTAATAAGAGTACCGGATAAAGCTAATATCCATATAGTCCATTTACCAATTTTTGCTCTCATCTTTTAGATCGGGATAAAAAATTTTTACTAATTCTTTTAGGGTCTCTACCAGACTTACCGGCGTAGGGCTGCAGAGTTTATAAGAATCAAAAATATAAATTCGATGGGTTTTTACCGCCGATATGGTTTTATATTTTTCCCAGACTTTTTTCTCTTCCTCCCCTTTAATCCCCATCGTAGTAATAATTATTACTTCCGGATCCTGATGGAAAACCTCCTCCCGAGAACAAATCCCTATTCTGCCATCCGGTCCAACATTTTTACCTCCCGCCAGCTCAATAAAGTCATTGATAAAAGAATTCTTTGGAGCTAACCATAATGGCCTCGCGCCTACCTGGATGACTACGCGGGGCGGGTGAAATAACTTTGTCTTCTCTTTTATATCTTTTATCTTTCGCTTACATTCTTCTATAATTACCTTTGCCCTCTCTTCTTTACCTAAAATTCGGCCTAATTCTAAGAACTGGTCGAATAACTGGTAATAGTGCTCGGGACTGCGCATCTTTATTACCCTTATCCCCAACTTTTTCAGCTTCTCCTCTGCCTGAGGATTAGTAAGTGAAGTAGAAATTACCAGGTCCGGATTCAGGCTTACAATTTTTTCCAGGTTGATTTCCATTGTGGTTCCAACCTTTTCTTTCTTTTTAGCTGAAGCCGGTCTTTCACAATAGGTAGTAACTCCAACAATCCGGTCCTCTACCCCCAGGAGGTAAAGCATCTCAGTAACCGAGGGACCCAAAGAAATTATTCTTTCTGGGTAATTCTCCTGCGCTGAGGCCAGATAATTACCCACTAATAAAATAAAAAATATTCTTACCCCGATGCGAATCATCAGCTTTCAATCCCTTCCCGTGCCTTTACTCCTTTTTGGTAGTAATGTTTAATCTCTTTCATCTCGGTAACTAAGTCCGCTACCGCAATAATCCGTGGATCCGCTTTTCTCCCCGTAATAATTATCTCCACTTCCTCCGGTTTATTCTGGATTAAACTCAAAAGATCGTCCACGGAGAAAAGAGAAAAATAAGTAGCGATATTAGCCTCATCCAGAATAACTACCTGATACTGTCCACTGGCAATTGCCTCCCGAACCTCTTTTAAACCTTCCTGTGCCAGCTTTTTATCTTCTTCTTTAGGCTCACGGTAAATAAAACAGTCCCGACCATATTGTTTCACCACAATTGAATCCGAAAGTCTTTTTAATGTTTTTAATTCACTGTATTCCATGCCTTTGGCGAACTGAGCAATAAATACTTTAAGACCAGCACCAGCGGCACGAAGGGCAAGCCCTAAGGCAGCAGTGGTTTTGCCTTTGCCATCTCCGGTATATACCTGAACATAACCTTTCATCTTTTTTCTCCTCAATATATTCGTATTACTGAGTAATTAAGTTCTTCGTCACCTTTCAAACTGGAGACATTTAATAGGTACTTCCTGGCTTCTTTTACTGCTTCTTCCACCTCCTTTGGTCCTGCCCGCCGCCAAGGGTTGTTTCCCGCAGGGAAATACGCATCAATCCGATAGGGAATTGCTCTATCTATTCCGGCAATAAATCGAGCGATAGCCCCAATCTCCGCCTTATCAACATAATCCGGAATAAAAACACTTTCCGCCCGTAGATTTTTTCCTTGCGAATAAATTTGGCAAAAGTTTTTAAGAATTTCTTGATTAGAGACTCCGGTATAATCGCAATGAAGCTCATCGTGATAAGCTTTTATACTTACCACGGTTTGGTCAATATAAGTAAGCGGAATCGGTTTTAAGCCATTGGTCAAAAGAATAGGGGAGGCACAAAATTTTTCTTTTAGAATTTTAGCCAGCAGAGGAAGTTCCGGATCAATTGTGGGTTCCATACCCATAAAGATCACCACCTTAAAATTTAAAGAAGTCAAAATATCCTGTACCTCATCCCGGCTTAAAAAATGATTCGGTGCACTTGGACTTTCAGCTTGGGGAGCAAAGATCCTTTCTCTGGTCGCTTCAAGATGGCAATCGTAAATCTCTTTATGGCACAAACACCCCCGACACCGCATATTACAGCCCCAGAAATGGAGGTAGACCTGCTTAGCTTCAGGTGCATAAGTAATATGATAAATATTGGTCATACTCATACCCCAACATCAAAGAAAAGGTTTTAGTTCTAAAAACCAATGTTTCTCTTTTCTAATTTTCTTACTAAAAATAAACTTCACTGGTTTTTGAAAAATTGGACCTCCATAAACAAAAGTATGGTATTCTCCTCTTTCTCCACAAAGATCTATATCCTTCCGGGCTTTTAAATCTTTTACAAAATTATGGTCAATTATCCGTCCGAGCCATTCCTCACCTAAGCGCTCAGCTTCAGTAGCTACCACTATCGCTTGGAAACCTAATTGAATAAACTCAATTAGCAACTCTTCTCTTCCTTTTTTCCATAACGGCAGAATAGGTTTTATATCTACTTCTTTACAGATCCTTTCCACCCAGTCGCGGTGTTCCGGAAGATCAATGTCTCCAAACACACCTACCTTAATTCCCTTCGGTTTTATCTCAAAAACTGCGGTTTTAAATTCTTCTTCATAAGTTTTCCAGGAGGTTTTCCGTTGGATTAGAGGAACTCCAATTGCCTCAGCTTGAATCCGCAATAACTCTGCACTAATTCCATGAGAACGAGAACGCATCCCATCTTCGGTTAACATATTTAAGAGAAATTGAACCTTAAGATTTTTACTCACTCGGGCATAGTAAAAAGCCATTACCGACTCTTTACCTCCACTCCAGGAAGCAAAAGCTTTCATTTTATTTTCTCTCCGCAAAAACATACCCGCAAACCTTACAATGAAAAGCGGTAGGCTCTATTCCGGCTCCGCATCCTAAACACCTCTTTTGGTTTTTTTGAGGCTTGGGAATTGCTCCAACTTCTTTTCGGTAAACTTCATAATAGTAAAGGTGCTCTTTATTCAAAAAATTTATGGGATAGAGCTTTTTCTTTTCTTCAAATTCCTCATCTGAGATTTTTGATGAAATGATCTCCCTTAATTTAGTCATCCCCGAGCCATACTCCAGCGGTCTTTTATCCTGCCAGACAATCCCTTTTGGGAGCAGGTCTTCAAATGCTTTGCGTAATATCCACTTTCCGATAAACTGGTTATTCCTTTGCTTAATCTTTAGGTCAACTGGCACCTTTAAAGCAAACTCAATAATCTCATTATCCAGAAACGGCTGAATTACTTTAAGTTGATAAAACTCACCAAAGATATTGGAACTGAAATTCATTTTCTTAGCTATGCTTCGAATATATCCTTCCAAATCATCAAGCTCACTCATAAAAGAATAACCAGCAAAAAGCTCATCTGCCCCATCGCCAGTAGCTATTTCCGCTAAACCCAGCTCAACTGCTTGTTTAAAACCAAAATAGACTACCAAATCATTGGGAAGCGCCGGGTCAAAGCTTTTCAGTATTTTTATAACTGCGGGGATAGCATTTATTGCTTCCTCAATACTTACCATCCGTAAGAAATGTTTGAGGTTTAACTTTTTGCTTAGGTAACTGGCATAGCTAATATCTTCTCCGGCTGAATCTAAGCTCACGGTTATTGCCCGGGCATTAGGATTTAAAACTGCTAATATGCTGGTATCCAGTCCGCCCGAAAAAAGCAACCCCGACGGATGATTTTTTTCTACTGCTTGTTTCACTAATATTCCTAATTGCGAAATTAAGGCATTCATAACAATTTCTTTAATTCTTTTATCAATTTCCGATTTTCTTTATGGCTGCGCACTGCTACCCGAAAATACTTCTCATTTAATCCCCGGAAATTGCTACCATCCCGGATAAGGATATCCTGCAAAAGCAGACTTTCGCGGAGAAAAAAAGCAGTTATTCGGGGAGCAAGAATCTCTACCAAAAGGAAATTTGCTACTGAGGGATAAGGCTTGAGGGCTGCGATCTGGCTCAGTTCCTGAAAGAGGTAATCCCGTTCAGCAGTAATAAGCGCGCGAGTTCGGTTGATATAATCTTGGTCCTTTAAAGCTACCGAGGCTAACAGCTGGGCAACAGTATTTACACTCCAGGGAGGCTGGAACGATTTAAGGTCTCTTATCAAATCCCGGTGGGCAATGAGATAACCAATCCTTAAGCCCGGTAAAGCAAAAAATTTGGTAAAGCTTCTCAGCACGATAATTTTTTTATTTTTTATTGCCTCGCCGATAAAGGTGTGACTTTTTTCTTCCGGTAAAAAATCCATAAAAGCTTCATCAATCACATTCAGTTTGCTTTTATCAAGCGCAAATTTTCTTTCTTTCAGGAGTAAATTTCCCGTAGGGTTGTTCGGATTGCCGATAAAGGAAAGGTCAAAACCAGTGGGCACTTCCGGGAGCTGGAAGTCATCTTGGTGGAGGGGTAAAAATTTAATTTTACTTCCTACCAGGTTCAATGCTCTTTCGTATTCAGAAAAAGTGGGAACCGGGATAAAAGCAGTTTTAGGTTTAAAGGCATAAGCGATTAGATAGATAAGTTCGGTTGAACCATTTCCTACGAGGATATTATCTTCACTTATCTCCCAGTAATCAGCAATTACTTTAATTAGCTCTTTTGCTGCCGGATCAGGGTAATGAATAATTTTAGATAAACACTTTCGGAATTCCGCTTTAAGTTTTTCCGATAAACCGAGGGGGTTAATATTGGCACTAAAATCAACCACCTCTTTCCGGTAGCTTCTCTGGACTTCGTATATATTCCCCCCGTGAGGGAAATTTAACTCAGCCATTTAACTCCCATCCCGATTAAAACCATTAAGAACGAGGTTAAAAAACTAATCTTCAATGCCTCATTGATAAGCGCGGCATTAATTTTTCTTTTCTCCTCCCCAATCTCCGGCCGGCTTATCCACCTGCCCTGGTAAAAAGCACCTCCCCCCAATTTAACCCCTAAAGCACCCGCCATTGCTGCCTCCGAGATTCCACTATTAGGAGAAAGGTGTTTTCTCCCATCCCGAACCATTATTCTAAACCCACGAAAAAAATTTTTTCCTACCAAGAAAGAAGATAAAACAATTAAAAATCCGGTTATCCGGGCAGGAAAGTAATTGGCAAGGTCATCGGCTCGGGCAGAAAACCAGCCAAAATCTAAATACCTTTCATTCTGGTAGCCTACCATTGAATCAAGGGTGTTTATTGCTTTATAAGCCATAGATAGAACCGGTCCTCCTATGATTAGATAAAACAGCGGAGCAATTATGCCATCATTAGTGTTTTCAGCTACGCTCTCAATGGTTGCCTTTATTACCGCTTCTTTTCCCATAATTTGAGTGTCGCGGCCAACAATTTTAGCCAGTTCTTTTCTTGCTTGAAAAATATCATCTTTTTCTAATGCGCAATATATCGCCTTCGCCTTAACCCGCAAATCTTTTACCGCAATCGTAGTATAACCAGTATAAATCCAGAAAAGATAATATAGCCAGGGATTAATTTTATTTGCTCCGGTTAAAGTAATAAACACGAAACCACTGCTTACCCCCACGACTATGATTGCTAATATCACCCCTTTTATCCGTTTTATTAGCCATAATTCGCCTTTTTTATTCCAGTAGTACTCAATCCGGTAAATCAGCTTCCCCATCCATTTTACCGGATGGGGAAGCCATTCGGGATCCCCAAAAATTATATCCGCAAGATACACTAATAGCAATAGCTCCATTTAGTAATCAAAAGCTCAGCTTTACTCCCCCATAAAGGGAAAAACCCGGGGTACCATAGCCGTAAGCTTCATAATAATTTTCATCAAAAAGGTTCTCAATTCGACCGAATATCTGGAAATGTTCGGAAATATCAAAAGTCGAGGAGAGATTAACCACTACATAATCGTCGGTATTAACATCTCGGGTGGTATAAGTCATTGAATCCCAGTAGCGGTCCTTCCGTTTACCTACAAAGATGAGGTCAAGGTTGAGGTTAGCCCGATTTAAAAAGCGGTAACTGGTGTTAAAGCCAACTTTGTTTAATGGTCGGCGGAGTAGCCGGTGGCCGTGGTCATCTTCAGTGTCAGTATAGGTATAATTAAATCGAAAGGAAAGTTCTTTAAAAGGAGTAATCGCAATAAAAGATTCTACTCCCCGGCTCTTCGCATTACTTATGTTCACATAGCCAGTAGCCCAGTTGTATTGGATGAGGTTATCAAAGTCATTGTAAAAATAAGTAACGCCCAAACTTAATCGGTTATTTAACCAGGACTTTTCTACCCCTACATCCCAACCCTTACTTTTTTCCGGATCAAGATTGGGGTTACCTACCGGTAATCCCCAAAAAGGAGGGGCATAAAGTTCATAAAGGCTGGGAGCGCGGAAACCAGTTCCATAAGAAGCCTGCCATTTGGTATCCCAGTTCCGAAATAAGATCGCCTGGGTAATTCGAAAGGTAACTTCACTTCCAAACTCCTTGTGGTCATCCCAGCGGACTCCTAAGGTAGTAAACCAACAGTCCTTTAATCTCACCTGATCCTGAGCAAATACACTGCTGGTATAAGCGAACTTATCAATATCTTCTTGATTATCCATGCCTTCGCGCTCATATTCAAACCCCAAAGTAAGGATATTGGTAGGGTGAAGATAAAAATTGTTTTGCCAGGATATTTCATGTCGCTTACCATGATAACTACTGTCGCCATAAGGATCATCCCGGTAATAACGGTTCTGGGAGGCGAACCCATAATTTAGGTTTTGCTCCCATTTCCCCCCAAAAAATAAGAGCTTAAGATTAGGCCGGGCAAAAACCCTTTGCTCATTTACCCGGAAATCTTCTATATCCTGATAGGGACCACCTCCACCATCGAGGTCGGTGCGACCTTTCAAAAACCGGCCGGTAAAATCAAGCGCTACCTGGTCAGAGAATGAATATCCCATTCGGGTAGAGACAGTAGTATTTCCCCATCCATCATCTTCCTTATTTCCCGGAAGCTCTTCAGCGGCAGCGGAAAAACCGTCGGTGTTCTGGTGGGAAAACCCCAACGAAAAGTTGATTCGCTCATTACCCATGGTTGCTCCCCCAAACTCTTTTACGGTTTGATAAGTCCCCCCTTCACTTCCAAAATAAAATTTGGGCTTACCTTCCCCCTTTTTGGTAATAATATTTATCACCCCTCCGATCGCATCAGCGCCATAAAGGGTACTCTGCGGTCCCCGAATAATCTCAATCCGCTCAATATTGTCTACCGTCAGGTTGGCAAAATCGAATGCACGCTGCGGATTAGTAGGGTCACTTACTTTCAATCCATCAATAAGCACCAGAGTATGATAAGGTTGAGCTCCTCTTAAATAAGCTGAACTCATAGAACCTGGTCCACCAGTACTTGCTATATCCACCCCCAGGGTTCCCTTCAATACTTC
>Ga0315298_1002702_pt1 | contig 29470 bp, 22 predicted proteins | sample WHS_1_MG_FD_203077 | JGI IMG/M metagenome (GOLD analysis project Ga0315298, IMG submission 203077) | Extremophilic microbial mat communities from Washburn Hot Springs, YNP, Wyoming, USA - WHS_1_MG | ecosystem: Environmental > Aquatic > Thermal springs > Hot (42-90C) | place: USA: Wyoming... | reverse complement strand
TTTGATGACATTGGTAATCGTAAGGTGTCACGTCGTGGCGGAGATGGTAAAAACTGGAATCTGCGTGAGAGCCATTACTCAGACAAATTGCTGAACCAATACAGTCAGCGATGCTTAAAAAAGGCTAACAATCTTTGAGAGTTATTCCGACACGATGTCTGGATCATATCGATAAATTGAGTGGACATATGATGCTCTTGGGCGTAGGATACAGCAAGTAACATCAATTTGGACAAATAATGCATGGTTTGTGGTAGAGAACTTGAAATTTGTGAGTGACCCAATGTTATTTGGTCGGCATATAGTAGAGCTGAATGGAACAAACAACACTTTGGTCAGAAGTTACGCATGGGTAATAGATCTGAGCGGTTCTCTGTCTGGTGCTGGAGGTGTAGGTGGCCTTACATGGGTGACGTTACACACTGCATCAGGTCCCGCATCTGGGACTCATTTTACATGCTATGACGGCAATGGTAATGTCGTATCATCAGTCAGTGCCACAACCGGCGACGTCACCGCCCGTTACGAATACGGCCCCTTTGGTGAGCTCATCCGCGTCTCCGGTCCTTTTGCTAACCAAAACCCCTTCCGTTTCTCGACCAAGCGCACCAATCCCACCACCGACCTGGTGCTGTATGAATACCGGGTCTATCAGCCCAGCACGGGAAGGTGGCTAAACAGAGACTCTATCAATGAATTTGGTTTCAAAATCCTAGCAGGAAGAACTCATAGACCATTCTACAAGGACGAGGAGAAAACTTTTTATGGGTTTGTCGGAAATTACCCGATCATAGGAATTGATGCGGACGGACTAGCGATTGCGATTCCACCTTGGGCTTGGCCCGTTGCTGCTGGCATAGGAGTGGGATACTGCTACGATATAGCTCATTGCCGTGCTAAGGTTTTTGACGCGCTTTGTTTAGCTGAGAGAGATGCAAACCGGGTCGCGCCTGATGGTTCAGAACACCACAGTCATCCCTTTCTATGTAGGAATACTTATAGACTTGATGACGACGAAGTCCAAGAAGGACAAGACGCCGATCTGCTTACACATTGCATTGCTGCCTGCCGGCTGACTCAACATCCGTGGCCTTGCTTTGGACCTGATAATGCCTTGGAAATCCTTCAGAGCAGAGAAACACGTGCCACGGTTGGCAGCGAGATAGATTGGCGAAACAACAATGTAGGAAGTGGCGTTGGCATTAACATTGGGCCAAAAGGAGATTGTGTTCAAGGGTGTCTTGATGCTTTAAACAGCGGTTTACTTTACACAATAGTCAACGGACAGCCAGCACCGCATCCAATACAGCCATAACTTTTATGAAGACTTGCAAAACATACTATCTGTGGGGTTTCGCGATATTAGCTGGGTTCTATTGGCTAAACTACCTGATCACCCCAGTTTTCATTGGTGTGACAAAACTAGAATCGATGTGTCGTCCTCGTATCTGCCAAAAGTTTGACCCTTTGCTGTGGAGTAATAGTGGTTTGATAAAAGATGGAAAACATGGCGAGTTCAGCCCGTCGTTTGGGAAACGGTATGAAATGGTGGATGACTTGCTCGAATCACACGTTGTGGTTGGCATGGGATCTAATCAGGTGAAGGAGTTGATTGGAGAACCTGACGCTGGAGTGATCGACAAGAAATACTTTCTTGATTCACGCAATCCATACTGTGGAGATCGACAAAATTTTGTTAAGGAGATTCTTGAAAGTTCCAACTCGATATCCATCTGGGCTTACCATCTTGCCCACCAGAGGCAATACCCTGCGCGATCAATTTTGTTTCCCAATTTGTTCTTTAATGGTGACGAGTGGAAACTTATTGTTGAGATGCGGAATGGCAAAGTTCACAGAATTAACGTGGAAAGGTAACCCGTTTGAAAAATCTTTAGCAATTGATCAGTACTTAAAATTGACTAATTTAGGTTGTTTGAATGTTTAGCAGGTTGTTGAAAAAGTCCTAATAGAATTTGAACACTGAAAAAGGCTTGCGTCTAATAAATAACTTCAAGAGCGCCAAAAGCTAAAACTAAATTTATTTTCGTATTAAACAAAAACAAATGTATACCAGCTAATCATCCGTTGCGCAAAGTCAAACGCTAAGTAGATAACGTTTTAAGAAGTTTTCATAGTTATTTAAGGAATTGCTGAAAAAGTCATGTTCGAATTTAAAAAACGTTAAAAATTCCAATGTTTTCGATGGCTTATTTTCCAAAACAGCCATTTGTTAACAGCCTGTTAGTATAAGCTTGATGGTAACATGACCAGTGATAGTAGATGGAACTGCACCTGGGACGCAGAGAACCGGTTGATAAAGGTTGAAAGTCGTCCGGACACACCTTCGAGCTCATGGCGTAGAATTGAGTGGACATATGATGCTCTTGGGCGTAGGATACAGCAAGTAACATCGATTTGGACGAACAACGCGTGGTTTGTGGTAGAGAACTTGAAATTTGTGAGTGATCCAATGTTATTTGGCCGACACATTGTAGAGCTAAACAGCACGAACAACACACTTATGCGCAGTTACGTTTGGGGCCTGGACCTGAGCGGGGCGATGGACGGCGCTGGTGGTGTCGGTGGGTTAGCATGGGTAACGTTACACACTGCATCAGGTCCCGCATCTGGGGCTCAGTTTGTTTGCTATGACGGCAATGGTAACATTGTATCATTAGTCAGTGCCACAACCGGCGACGTGACCGCCCGTTACGAATATGGCCCCTTTGGCGAGCCCATCCGCATCTCGGGCCCCGCTGCTACCCTGAACCCATTCCGTTTCTCGACCAAGCGGACGGATAACACAACGGACTTTGTCCTCTATGAGTACCGCATTTACAGTCCCAGCACCGGCCGCTGGCTGAGCCGTGATCCCATCGGCGAACTCGGTAATCAGCAACTATCTGAAGGCAAGAGGAAGAAGCAAAATTTGCATGAGGAGAGGAACCTTTACGCCTTCGCAAACAACGATGGGATCAACAAGATTGATCCAACAGGCAAAGCAGTATGGTGGGATTGCGTTTCCTGTGCTGCTGCCCTGGTTGGGAAGTTTGGTGGAGGATTTGCTGGGTGTGCTTACGATTGCTCAGAGGTCAGCTCTATAAGTTATTCTTATGGTCAATGCCTGGATGAATGCTTGTCCAAGCACTTTAGCCCGTGTGAAATGTGGAAGCAGTTTAAGGTCAATCCCGCAGAATGGGTTGGAGCGGCTGCATGCATAAGTTTTGGCGTGAGGACCTTCAAAGATCCTCCGCCTTGCAACGACTGCTTAGGATTCGAGACATGTCACTATTTTTGTCCCAGCGGTGCAACGCTGTCATACACGGTTGTCAAGGGCGCACCGTGTAGAGCCATTTTAAACGTTATCTACGACTGGCAGAGTGGACCTGACGGCACATCTGTTTACGTTCCCGTTGACACTGAAACATGCGCATGCACGAAGTTCTGAAACATCGGCTGAGAAAATTTGGTCTTGATCTTGAATTGATGTCCAAGTCGCCTGTGCTTGCACAACTACCACAGGTGAACCGAGCCGTTTACGTATGCAAGGATACCAATGGTGTTGTCAGATTGACCGGAGTGCCTGAAACAGAGTGGCATTTCGAGGGGACTATATACTTGGTGGATGGTTTGATGGTGTTAATCGATCAGAAGGTGGTATCCGAATAGTCGACCATTTGACACTGAGTTGAACGAGTGAACCGCTATCCTGCACAATCGGTGTGCTGAAAAATGGTGTGAAGGAATTTAGGCTGCTCTAGGCCGTGGCGATGGAGGGCAGGCTCTGTGCTCGTGCCTCGATGCAGGACGGGCTATGCGCCTGTCTTCAGTGCCCCGGCCTTCCTTTGGCACGGACAAACGTTACAGGAGACCGTTTGCCACATAGCCCAGGACGCTGCATCTTGGCTGCAGAGTGCCGGTGCGAGGACGGCTTGATGGGGCGGATGTATGATGATAATATATATAAAACTACAACGAAAGGAGAAAGGTGGATTTTAAGGGCTGAGTTTTCGGCGGCCAGACCCGAGTTTGACAGTTAAATGGGATCGATGCCTCTGAAACCCACATGAAATCGTGATTGTCATTCTATTCATATTACCACCTGGTCGAGGCCTACAGGGAAAATGGTAAGGTAAAACAACGGACATTGATGTCGTTGGGCAGAGTGGAAGAAAACAAACTTGAGAAATTATACGAAGCAATAAGCAAGCACCTTGAGACAGTTGACATTTTTAATCTATCGAAGGAAATACACATATCTGATACATATATCCTTGGGCCATTGCTTGTTTTAGACAGGATGCTGGAGAGGTTAGGGATAAAAGAGGCTTTGCAAGATATTCTTTTCCAGCATCACAAGCTTCAGTTTGATTTTGAGAAGGTGGTATTTAGCTAGCTCTGTTCACGGTTTATCAAGCCAGTATCAAAACTTTGTCTTTATGATAACTGGTTGAGTCGTATGTACCCTGGGCTTGTAAACCCACAGATCGACCTGCAGCATATCTATAGGAGTCTGGATATTCTTGCAGAACACAAAGAACAGATTGAAAGGAGGCTTTATCTGTGGAAGAAGGATTTATTCAGCGTTAATGTTGATGTGGTACTGTATGCCCTTATCGTTACAATTAAATTTTTTTGAAAAATATTTCAAAGTATTTTTGGGGGCTGTTTCCATTAAGACGCAGTATCAAATGGCGTGGAGGGCGTGAGTTTAGTAAAAATGGTTTAACTCTACCCTATTAAGAAATGGGAAACTTACAGGCAAGAATGTCTGTGTCACACTCAATGTGTGGTCGGGTTTTCACACCCAACCGAATTTCCTCGACTCAGTTTAGGACGGCATGTAAGCTATCCATCCAATTTTCCAGAAGTCATGAAAAGCGTTTTTCATATTAACGTATGTTACAAACATTGTTTTTCTATTTTGAGGCAAAATTGGAATCGAAATAATTTACCAAAATTTGCAAATGTTATAAGGTTGTAAGGGTTCGGGTGAGCATATTCAGGCGTTGGTGTTCTCTTACGCGAAAGGAATCAATGCAAAGGCAAAAACTACAGGAGTACAGAACTTAAGTTTTATTTCACATTAAATTCAAGCACGAGCCGGGGTATTTTGTAGTTTTAATTCTTTGGCATTATAGAAATTCCTTGAAGTTCTTTACCGTCAGGGGAGCATATTTTGCAAGTAGTTGCCCACTCGCCGCCGCCTTGTGTGAGTTTTATTAAAAGAGTGTTTTCACCCTTATTAAGTTTGGTTTTTATCCTATCCTCCCCGGGAGAGCATGGTCTGACTGCATTGTTTGAGTGCACAACTTTACCGTTCAGCCACACTTTGATTCCGTCGTCGCTGCCCATATCGAGGCGTGCTTCTTGATCAGATTCCGAGACGATTGTAGTTTTGAGGTACACGACACGGTTTTCGCCTTTGTAGGCATTCATTTTGTCAAACTCGATTAGTCCGTTTTTCTTGTTTGGGGGCAGGGTGAATGGTCGCCATTCAACAGTGGAATTTGACTGTTCTGGCGGAAATACTTCGTCGAAAAGCTCTGAACCGTTTTTACCTTCTTTTGAATATGGCGGTGTGATAAACCATGCAAGGATGAAGCCTTCAGGTGAGAGGCCGGCATTTTTTATTGCGGCGATTGCGGTGTCGGCTTGTTTGCGGATTGAGTCGTCTGAGTATTTTGATTTAATATCTTCCAAGGCGCCGATAGCCTGTTGTGGATAGACAGCTCCGATTTGCCTGGCAAGCCGGATGGTTACAGCAACTGCGTCGTTCATCAGGGTCTGGTCTGACGCAGCTGTTTTTTGCAATATCTTTAGCGCTTCGGGTATTGGGATTTCCCCAAGCAACGAGATTGCGCGTTTTTTCTCTTCGGTTCTTTTTGCAACGGCGAGTACGTTTTCAATTATTTGGACTCTTCGGTTTGCAGGAATTTCTTCCATCTCTGCAAGGCGCAAGCAGCCATCGCGCAGTGCAACAGTGGCCTGCCTTTCGTCTGAAGTGGTTTTTGCAATGTCAATCAGGTGAGTTGCTGCAGAATCATCGTACCAGGAGACAAGTGTATTAAAAGCGGCATTTCTGATTTCCTGTTGTGTGTCATTCAGGGCATTGACAACGGTATTTAGCGCTGTTTCCCCTCCGGTGAATCCTAGCAGTTGCAGAAGTAAAACTCGGGCGTCAACAGTTTTAGCTTTATTGTATTCGGTTAGCAGGATAGCGCTCAATGCAGCTTTGTCTATTGTTTTTCTTGCTATGGTTTTAATGGCATTAGCGGCGGCCTCACGTAGTTCAGGGGTCTCTGTCAGGGCAACGGTTTGAGCTAGGTCCTGAACCTGCGTTGACGTTCCGAGTATTGCAAGTCCTTTTGCGGCTTCGGTGGCAAGGACGCTGTCATTGCCGTGGAGTAATCGAACAAGGGTTGGCAGGGCTGATTCCACTCTACGGTTTGAAATGACATTTAATGCGACGGCGCGCAGGGACGCATCCTGCGCTTCAATCAATTTTACGAGTGCGTTGTCTACACCGGGCTTATTCATTCGTTGCAGGGTACGGAGCGCGGCGTCGGATATTGCACTTTTTTGTGCTGCTAACTCGGTGATCGTAACAACGTCAGCTGCTTCACCATGTCTGACAAGGCATTCGAGGGCGGCGGCACGCACTTTATCATCGTTTGAAGATTGTAAAATCCTCAGCACAGGCATTCGGGCATTGACGTTATCAAGGTCGGCAAGGATGGAAAGAACTGCTAATTGCGATTCAGGATTAAGCTGTGGGAGTTTTCTGGCGACGCGGTTTTGAACGGCAGTGCTTGGGCATTGACGAAGAGCGGATAGCGCTGTCGCGCGAAGTTGTTCGTCTTGCGATTGGAGTTGATCGGTTAGGAACGAGACTGCTTTACTGGTTGGCAATGTATTAACAAGTCCGTTGAGAGCAGTGATTTTCACCGCTGGCGAGGGTGCGGAGTCGAACAATGTTTTGAAGATGGCAGAGGCGCGTGTCTTTTGTCCAGCTTCAGCAAGCCGAAACGCGGCTGTTGCGAGAGATCTTGCGCGGGCGCGCTCCAGGTTTTGAGGTGGTCGCAGTTGTTCGAGGGCTGTAACTGCTTCATCATTTCCGATTTGTCCCAGTGCAGCCATTGCAGTTTCTGCAATAACAGGGTCTTGATGTGTCAGGTATTTTATTAATAGTGGCGTAGCCTGTTGGTCTCTGCGGACGCCGATTGAGGATATAACTCCGGCGAGCAATTTACCATCTACTTTCTGAAGCGCATTTCTCAGGGCGGCGCCGGCAGCGGGGTTATTCATTGGTTCGATGGCGATTCTGGCCGGGTTTGACAAGTCTGGGTCTGTTAAAAGTTCTGCAACAGCAGGAACGCATTCTTCGCTTCCGACGATCACAAGCCATTTACAGATATTTCGCTTAGCATCCTTTGTTGTTTTGGTGTCCTTTAGTATCGCAATCAGTTTGTGTTCAATTTCTTTGTAGGCTTCTGGCTTTGATGAGCGGATTAATTCTTCAATCTGGTATAATGGTTCGCGGCTTTTGCCAAACTGCCATGATTTGAGCTGTTCAAGCGCATCTGTTGTTTGTTGCGTTTGTTGTTGAGCACAAGCCTGCTGAATGTAAAAGGTGTTAAACGGAGCCGAAACAACTAATGCGGCTGCCATGAGAGTTGAACTTAATAAATATTTCGGTTTCATAGTTATAAAAAATTTTAGTTTTTGATGGGTTAGATGATTATGTTCCATGGTTCTCTTTTTGCGCGTCCGAGCAATGCATTTGCTGAGTCGTCATTAATAAACTGTTCTTTTTCTGGGTTCCAATGCAGTTTACGACCGAGCGTAATTGCAATAACGCATAGGTGGCCGATACTTGCTGAACGGTGAGCAACCTCTGCGGGGGTGATTGTCTGGCGACGAGAAATCACACAATCGATAAAGTTTCCGATATGATTGTTTGAACGGTAGAGGTTAATTTCATCCGGTCTGATTTTCTCATTTTTGAGCGAGGGTGGATTAGTTTCAAATCCGCCGCGGTCAACCCAGACCCAACCATCGGTGCCATACCATTTTGCGCCCATTCTGACGTTACCTTCGGCGTTTTGGACAACCATTTTTACGCCGTTTGCGTATGTGCATTCGATCTTGTAACGGATTGCGGCGTCCCAGATACCTATCTTTGGGAACTCTGCGTAAATGGGGTTGATCTCCACCGGACCAGTGAATTCGGTTCCTAGTCCCCACTGTGCGATATCTCCGTGATGCCCGATCCAGTCCATTAATTGGCCGCCACCGTAATCCATCTGCCAGCGCCAGTTCCAATGGGTTCGGTCCTTTGAATATGGGAGCAGCGGGGACGGACCGCACCAAAAATCGTAATTGAGTTCAGGGGGTGGATCTGTAAATGGTGCTGTTCCGCCAGCAGCGCCGGTGGGCAAGCCGACTTCGACGGTGTGGACTTTGCCAATGCGTCCGTTTCGCACAAGCTCGCATGCAAATCTGAAATCTCCTGTTGAACGTTGCCAGGAGCCCGTTTGCCATATTCTTCCATATTGTGTAATTGCGGTAACCATCGCTCGACCTTCTTTCAGGTCGTGGCTAAATGGTTTTTCACCATAGATATCTTTACCGGATTTTGCGGCGAGTATTGCACAGACTGCGTGCCAATGGTCAGGAGTAGCCAGAGAAATCACGTCAATATCGTCGCGTGCGAGCAATTCCCGGAAGTCTGAATATGCGGTGCAATCGTTATTGCCGTAATGGGCGTTGACTCGTTTCTTAGCGGCTTCGAGGTTATTGCGGTCAACATCGCAAACTGCAAGCACTCTGCAGATTGGGTTTCCCAAAAAAACGCCAAGGTTTGCTGAACCTTGTCCGCCCATACCAATTGCGCCGACGGTAATTTTATTGCTTGGTCGCTCTGCACCAAGAACGCGTGAAGGTATAATTGCTGGAATTCCTGCTGCAAACCCCAATGCAACAGTTCGTAATAAAAATGATCGTCTGTTGATTTTTTGCATAACAATTTGCGTTAAACAATCTAAAGCAAAAGACGAAAAAATAAATAAAAAATTCATTAAAAGCCCCGGTTTACTACTTTAGGTGATTATGCAAAATTGAATCAAGCCCGGCCGAGAAAAGGAAAAGAGATTGAATATAATAAAAATTAAACAGTTATCGGCTATGGCAGGGAGCAAAAAGAACCAAAAGGCATATTACAAGACCCAAGGAATTCTGGGGTATTAAAAAAACATAGTAGGGATTGGGCTACAGAACATGACGGAACCGGAGCAAGGCGTGAATGCAAGGGATCTAGCTCCTTTTCATTCGTTGGCATCAAAAGCAGCAGAAAAATTGGCCATGGTAAATTAATTTTATAGAAAAATTGTTGTGCAACTTATCGCCTAATACATAGGCATATTTCTATGTTTTCATTCAACGAAAAGAAGTCATGTTTCTAATTAAACTCAAGATTTCTATGTCCGGCGTTCGTTTTTTACCATTGGAGGGGTATGGGTCAGTGTGGAACTTTTTCGGTTTGGATTGGGGTCATGTTGAATTGTTTAGCTGTTTCATCAATGAATGTTTTCATGACTCTGAGTAAGCTATTTTGTTTTTTCCGGAACCACAGGATTAATGACGTGGATGCTACAATAGGGATGAGCCAGGTCCAGAGACCTAATTGAAGTATGCCGATTACGAGGACGGAGGCAGCGATTACAGAGGACAAGAGTATTCTGGCTGGCATGGTAAGCATAGGGATAAGTCTACATCTAATTATTTTGCCGCTATCTGAAATCAATAAGATTCTAATTAAGCACCATCTACTGCCTAAGATTTCAAAGTCGAAATTATTCCAACCGAGGTCTGATTTAATTATGAAGTTACGTTTATTTAATTTGAGTTCGAGGTTATCGAGGAATTTAAATTTATCTATTTTTTGGTCGGAAAAATAGGACAGCTCACGGAAAGCCGATTCATGGCCTTTGATGCTAATTGAGTTGATAGTTTCCAGTGTTTCGATTTGTACAGGTTTAAAGAAAATTTGAGTTTGGTATCTGGCGAAGCCGCGTCGGATTGGTTGGATGAGGAAAAGAAAGAAGACCAGGGGTTTAGACCAGAAGCGTTTTTTGGCTTGCGGAATGGAGCAATTAACAGCAGCAGAGGCAGCAGCACTTAGTGAGACGAGTAAACTGGCGATGGCCAGCGTGAACAACGGATGGAAGACAGAAGATAACACAAAGAGCGGGAATGTAATCAGCGCGTGATATTCGAGGCTCGTGAAGAGCATGAGGTCAAGGGTTGGGTTAGATGAGTAGATTGACTGGAACAGGCTGCTGCCGAATTTGCCATGGTAGATTTTATTTCTGATTGTTGGCAGGTGTTTGAAGTATTGGCCGTAGATCTTTCCTTGCCATGTGCAACCGCCGAACCAGTTATATTTTTCAGGGTGTTTATTAATGAGCAGTGCTTCTGCTTCGCCGTAACCGGCTTGTTGTTTCAGGTATTCGGTGATAGAGGATCTACGGTAATGCCATACGAAGCCTGCATGGTTGAATCCGATGGTAAAGCCAGCATGGCGCAAGCGCCAACAGATATCTACATCATCGCCAGCGCGTTTAAATTGTGGGTCGAATCCGCCTATGCTTTCCAGTGCCCATTTATGGAAGAGCATATTACATCCTGGGATATGTTCAGCTATTTTATCTGAGAGTAAGACTGGGGCAGGTCCGCCCGGAGCTGCCATCACAACAGCGGCAAAGGCTGAATCGTCTGGTGGCAAGAAGTTATGGCCACCGATGCCGGCGTAGTTATGTTTAATTAAATCCTGGACGGTGTAATACAGCCAATCCTGATCGGCCTTGCAATCGGCGTCGGTGAAGGCGACGATAGTTCCTTTAGCTGCTTTGAGGCCTGTATTTCTAGCGGTGGACAGGCCCAGGTTTAGTTGATGTCTGATGTATCTGACGTTTGGGAATTCGATGGCGATGTCTTTGGTGGCGTCGGTTGAACCGTCATCGACGAGGATTACTTCATAGTTTGGATAGTTGAGGTGTGTCAGAGATTCCAGGCATTGTCTGAGAGTGTTTGCACCATTATAACAGGCTACTACAACAGATACAAGGGGTGCATTCTGGATAGGGAAATATGGTGCCTGGGTGAACCCGTCTTTAACTGACTCAAAGGCTGGTTTCGGTTTGCGGTGTGCATCGACAATACCGAAGGCCCAGTCGGTTATTAATTCGCCATCGACGGCCCATTCGTCACAAAAGCTGAAGATTACAAGGCCGGCAGTACCGTTTCTGAAAGCGGTTTCTATTTGCCAGGAGAGCATTTGGGCTTGAGTTTGTTCGGTAAGCCGGATGGAATCGATGCCGCATTCACCGATCACCAGAGGTTTATTCCCGGCGAGTGTTTGTAATCGTGCCAGATAATTTTCTAAAGCATCCTGTGTATGGAGATAGACGTTAAAGCATAAAAAATCGACTTCTTCCAAATTAAGATATTCAGTGGTGGGGAAGTTTGTGTAAGTACAGAGAAGATCAGGGGCAATGTTTTTGATGTCGCGAATGATATGATTTAAAAAGGATTCGACTTTATCGACCCCGTGCCAGCGGATTATGTCTGAAGGAATTTCGCTACCGATGGAAACAGCAAAGATAGCCGGGTGTTGAGCACAATTTTTGACAGCTTGAAGGATAGTGTCTCTAGTTTCTTTGATTAGTTCCGGAGAAGCCAGGAAACAAGTTTGTTTTTTCCAGGGTATATCGAAAAAAACTTTGAGTCCGAACTCGTGAGCCAGATCGAGGAACCACTTTTCTGGAGGTGCGTAGATCTTTATCAAATTAGCACCTGTTTCTTTAATTAATTGGAAATCATTACGGGTTTGTTCCGGGCTTTTGAACATTCCGAATTGTGGAGAAGTCGGAAACGGGCCATATGATAAGCCTTTTATGTAAAATTTTTCAGAGCCGATTCTGAAGAATTTGCCGTCTACATTAATCTTGGTCAGGTTGCTCAACATTTTTTCCGACATGTTTAGTTAGACGAAGCTAAAGGTTTTTTAATCGGATTCGTTTAAATGATTCATAAATTTTTAAAACGTAGTTTATTGTTTCATAAGGAACATTCTTAATCCGACAATTACCAGAACAACGCCGAACATGCGTTTTAAGAGCAGCTGACCGATAATGGACGTTAACCAGGCACCGATGTAAGCACCGATAAATGCGCCGGGTATTAGCAAAGCAGCCACAGACCAGTTAACATTATGCAGAGTTGAATGTTTAAAGACCCCGGCTATTGCTGCGGGGATTATAACAGCCAGAGAGGTGCCGATGGCGATTTTAATAGGTATTTTAAGGAAGAACATCATAGCCGGGACCATAACAATTCCGCCGCCGATACCAAACAAGCCGCTTGAGATACCAGCGACTAAACCAATAAGGCATGTAATTAAATAGTTCATAAAGCCAGAGTTTATGGAATCAAAAAACGCGGATAAATTGAAGCAACTTTTTAAAATATTGTATGGATGATCTGGTACGCTCGGCAGGATTTGAACCTGCGACCCGCGGATTAGAAATCCGCTGCTCTATCCAACTGAGCTACGAGCGCTCAATCTAAATGATAAATTAAACAGATAAAGCTCGGTAATCAAGAATTAAAACAGAGATAAATTTAAAATTATATTGTTGGCAAAGCCGAAGGATTTGATGGCGGGAGCACAAGGATGAGCGTAAGCCAGATATAGCTGAGGCTAAGAAGTTTTAGGCCCTGTTTCGGTATTTATGATTTTATGCTGATAAAATAATCTTGAAATTAGGGATTCAAAGGCTATAAGTAAATGAAGACGGTGGATTAAGAAATCTACTCGGGATTTTGGAATACTTGGAAGTTTCTGAGCTGTACCAACAACTACTAAGATACGCTTGACCAAGTAGGATTTGCAAAGCAAATTATAGCATTTTTATATTGGTATTATGGAAAAAATACGAAACATAGCAATTATAGCTCATGTTGATCATGGTAAGACAACGCTTGTAGATTGTTTATTAAAGCAATCTGGCACTTTCCGGACTAATCAGGTCACGGTAGAACGGATTATGGACAGCATGGATTTGGAACGTGAGAAGGGGATAACCATAAAGGCTAAGAATGCCGCGATACAATATCAGGATTATCATATAAACATAGTAGACACGCCGGGGCATGCTGATTTTGGTGGTGAAGTCGAGAGGATAATGAACATGATCGATGGTGTACTATTGGTGGTAGACGCAGTAGAGGGGCCTCAGGCACAGACGCGATTTGTTTTGAAGAAGGCACTAAATGTTGGGGCTAAGCCGATTGTTGTTATAAATAAGATTGATCGTGAGCATGCCAGACCGTTGCAGGTTCTTGATCAGGTATTTGATTTGTTTGTGTCATTAAATGCAACGGACGAACAGTTAGATTTTCCTGTTATTTATGCTAGCGCAAAGGACGGTATTGCTACCACAGATCTTTCTATTGCTGGTAAGGATATCAGACCATTATTCGAAGCTATTATTAAACACATTCCGCCGCCTAAGGCTGATCCGAACAGCGAGTTCAAGTTATTGGTAGCCAATCTTGATTATTCAGATTATCTTGGCAGGATCGCTCTGGGTAAGATTCTGGGAGGTAAAGTGCGTACTGGTGATTCAGTGGTTTGTATACATGGTGATGGCACAAAAGAGCAGGCAAAAGTAACGGCTATCTTTCACTTCAAAGGGTTACAACGGATAGAGATTCCCGAGGCGTTTGCTGGTGATATTATAGGTCTAACAGGGTTTGAAAATGTGGCAATAGGCGAGACAATTACTGACACTGTAGATCGTGAGCCTTTACCGTTTGTGCCTGTTGACCCGCCCACGATTCATATGCAGTTCTGCGTCAATGACGGACCTTTATCTGGTAAAGACGGACAGCTTGTTACTGCCAGACATATCTGGGAGCGATTGGTAAAAGAGACTCGCACCAACATAAGCCTGCGGGTTTCTGAGACTGAGGCACCGAATATCTTTGAGGTCTGCGCCCGGGGTGAAATGCAAATAGCTATTTTAGTGGAGCAGATGCGTCGTGAAGGTTATGAGGTTTTGGTATCACGTCCGGAGGTTATTTATAAAAAGGATGAAATCGGCAATTTGCTTGAGCCATTGGAGCGGCTATTTGTGGAAATACCAAAGGAGTATATGGGACCTGTATTAGAAAACCTTTCTGACCGCAAGGCGGAAATTACGCATATGGATCATCACGGTGATCAAATCAGTATAGAAGCTATCATTCCGATGCGTGGGTTAATCGGCTTTGAAACAGATTTGATTAATCAGACCCGTGGCATGGGTGTAATGAGTCATTTGTTTCATGAGTATGGTCCTTATAGAGGTGAGATTCATGCCAGAAAAAATGGCTCGTTAGTGAGTATTGAAAATGGTGTGGCGACGGCTTATGCATTGAACACGATTCAGGAGCGCGGCCGCTTATTTATTGAGCCCGGGGAAGAGGTTTATGAAGGAATGATAGTGGGTGAAAATTCCAGGGAAAATGATATACCAGTAAATCCATGCAAGACAAAGCATCTTACTAATATGCGTTCACAGGGCGAAGGCAAAGGGATCCAATTAGAACCACCGCTAAGGATGTCATTAGAGCAGGCGTTGGAATATATAGGACCAGATGAGTACGTAGAAGCTACGCCCAAACATTTAAGATTACGCAAGAAAATCCTGAATGCTACAGCTCGGAAGCGTTCTTTGATGGCAGCGTCTGCAGCCAAGTAGATGTAGGTTCATTGCTGCATGATGCATGTCAGCTGCTATTCTTTGGGGCATTTCAACAATCTGGCCGGGAATTGTAAAGTTTAACAGGATTCAGGCCAGGTTGGCCAGCAGTTAAAGATTATTGCAAATCAAGCTTTGCTATTAGATTTTCTACGCGCTCTTTTATGTCTTTTGGCATTTCTATTGGTTCTGGCCATGGCCTATTGAATCCTTCGCCAGGTAGTTTTTTAGTGGCGTCAATGCCTAGTTTAGTTCCCATGTTGGGAAGTCTTGTGGCATGATCTAAGGCATCGGCTGGACCTTGAGAGAAAATACAATCGTGTTGTGGGTCTGTATTTGCACCTAGATGAAATAGGACCTCTTTGGTGTCGTGTACATTTACGCTATCATCCACGACAATTATGTATTTTGAAAACATCATTTGGCCCATTCCCCACAGACCGTGCATAATCTTATAAGCCTGCCATGGATATGTCTTTTTTATGCTGACAAACACCAGGTTATGAAAAACCCCTTCGGCGGGGAATGCAATGTCGACTATTTCTGGGAAGTTTAATTTTAGGATTGGCATTAATAATTTTGTTGCGGTGTTGCCGAAGTAATAGTCTTCCATAGGTGGTTTGCCTACTATTGTTGCCGGGTAGACAGCATTTTTTTTATGGGTTATTGCAGTTATGTGGAAAACCGGGTATGGCTCTGGGTTTGTATAAAAGCCGGTGTGATCTCCGAATGGGCCCTCGATTTTAAATTCTTCAGTTGGATCGACATAACCTTCGATGACAACGTCGGCATTAGCGGGGACTTCGAGGGGGTTAGTTTCACATTTTACGAGCTCGACTGATTTGCGCCTGAGGAATCCGGCTAGTATAAATTCGTCAATGCCTTCTGGTAGCGGGGCGGCAGCACAAAACGCAAAGACCGGATCACCGCCCAGAAAGACGGAGACAGGCATTTTTAGATTCTTTTGTTTGTATTTATAGAAATGGATTGCTCCGGTTTTCTGAGGCTGCCAATGTAAGCCTGTTAGCTGTGGATCGAAGACCTGCATACGGTACATGCCTATGTTACGTATGCCAGTGTCCGGGTCCTGGGTTACGACGCAGGGCAGAGTAATGAACCTGCCGGCATCTTTCGGCCAGCACTTAAGGATTGGCAGGTCCAGGATAGTGGGGAAGTATTGGTTCGACTCGGTTGAGGTTTGGGTAGGGATTTTATCCTTGGTGTTTAACAGATGAATCACTTCTTTACATGGGCCGGAGTTCACAAATTTTGGTTTAGCATGGCGCAGGTCGATGGCGGTTGTGAATAACTTAGCCAGGTCTTTGAGGTGCATCGGAGGGGCGGCTGGGATTATTTTTGCGATTCTGTCGACCGCTTCAGCCAATGAGTCTTCACCCAGGCAAATGGCCATGCGTCTATCTGAGCCGTAGCAATTAATAGCCAGAGGGAACCGAGAAATTTTTTGATTCACGGATGGTTTTTCGAACAGCAGTGCCTTACCGCCGTTGTTTTTTTTCATTTCTATATCAGCCCATTGAGTAATTTCTAGCTCTGTGGCACAAGGGAATGGGATCCGGATGAGCTCGTTTTTATTAGCGAGTGTATCCAAAAAATCTGAAAAAGAATCAAAAGCCATTTGATTAGCTACCTGGTTTAATTGCTGGTGTTTGGGCTAAATCCGGTGGTAACTGGTCGGCAGGGAAAGTTTCGACATGTAATTTTAAAAGGCTAAAAGCCGGGATACCGAAATTAATTTGGCTGTCTGAGCGGTCGACAATCATTCCCACGCCAACCGGGATACCATTATTTTCTTTAATGATTTGTAAAGTTTCCATGACTCTGCCGCCTTTAGTTACGACATCTTCGACGACAATGAGTTTTTCGCCCGGTGTGATTTTAAATCCTCGTCTTAAGACAAGCTTACCTTCGTATTTTTCTGCAAAGATGAATCTGAGTCTGAGCTGGCGTGCTACTTCCTGTCCGATGACTAATCCTCCCATAGCCGGTGAAATTACGGTTTGTGCCCCGAGGTTTGACAATTTATCAGCGAGGGCTTTGCCGAGGCGTTCTACGACGGGCATTTGTTGAAGGGCCAGAGCGCATTGGAAGTATAGTCGACTATGCAAGCCGCTTCTAAGAATGAAGTGTCCTTCCATTAATGCTCCGGTATCCTTAAAGATCTGTAATACTTCAGCATCAGTCATAGATACAATAGTGATTTGTCTTTTAGTTTTCGGCAATTTCAATTTTTTGATTGTTTAATTTCTTATGTATGAATTAGAATTTTTTGTATTAACAAAGATTTGCGATGCGTGTGCTGGAATGAAGAGGTGCTTATATGAGCTCCAAATTTGAAAAACAAGATTGGCCTGCAGTTTTGTATTATCATGCAATAACTTCGGAAATACCCAGGGCGTATTTAAACTTTATTGGTAAGAAATTAATAAATTTTTTCAGAACGATTTATGGTCTGACGGCTTTTACTTTAATAACCATTGGCGTTTTGTTTAAGAAAGCCAGATATGCCAGGGGCGTGATATTGCCGGCCACGTGCATTCAGGTTTATAGGGCAGGCATTAGACCATTGCCGATGTGTAGTTTTTTGATGTTAGCATTGGGGTTTGTCATTGTGGGACAGGTGGTTTCTATTTTGACCAGAGTCGGTGCACAATCAATGGTTGGATCTATAATGGTGATGGTATTGGTTCGTGAATTAGGGCCAATTATTGCGTCGATACTTGTACTGGCACGTGTTGGGACGGCCATAGTAATTGAGCTTGGTACGTCACGGGCTTTGGGTGAAATTGAGGCTTTGGAATCTTTGGGTATTGATCCGATTCATTACTTAGTGATACCGCGGTTCATTGGACTGGCAGTGTCTAATTTTGCTTTGACCATATATCTGATATTAGGGACACTTTTCAGCGGGTATATGTTTGCGTTTTTACAAGATGTACCATTGCAACCGGGGGCGTATATTGATCAAATCGCTTCAGCTCTGCAATTAAAAGATTTTGTTACACTTGGTTTAAAAACAGCATTATTCGGTGCCATCACAGCAATTGCTACCTGTTATGAAGGGCTGGCACGGCCGCTGTCATTGGAGGAGGTCCCCGTAGCTACCACTAAAGCAGTTATTGATTGTGTGGCTTTATGGAGCCTGGTGGATGGTGTGTTTCTGGTGGTTTATTTAATTTAAATTTAATCTAAAAGAATTTACCAACACGATGAGTGGTTTTGGTACAACTCAAGAAATAGAAGTTGATAAGAAGGTTTTGGTTGAATTAAGGAATTTAACAGTTCCATCATTGAGAAATCAGACGGCGGCGGTTTTGGAAAATGTTAACTGGACTATTAGAGAAGGTGATTTTTGGGTAGTATTGGGTCCAACCGGGTGCGGAAAGACAGCTTTGTTGATCACGGCAGCTGGCCTGATAAAACCATTAGCAGGTAGTTGTGTTATTTTCGGAAATGATATGGGTGGCCTGTATGGAGACGAACATCTGCCCATCAGGAAAAAGATAGGTTTCGTTTATTCCAATGGCGGGAGATTGTTTCGAGATTTGACTTTATTGGAAAATGTCATGTTGCCCATTTGTTATCATGAGCAGGTTTCGTTTGATCAAGCTAGCGGGTTTGCAGTTCAATTGTTGGAACTTATGGAGTTGGGAAAACATATTCATTTTTTACCCGGCCATGTGGATTTTAGCGCTCGACTCAGGACCGGCCTTGCGAGGGCATTAGCATTGAGACCTGAGTTATTGTTTGTAGATGATGTGGCCAGCGGGATGGATCAGATCCAGATAAATTGGTGGATATCGACGCTGGATAAATTAAACAAAGGATCGTTTGATTCAAGTTTTGGGCCGATAACGATTATATCTGGTTTCCCAATAAGTGAATTATGGAAAGAAATTGGGAACAAGTTCGGTTTTATAGGTGATAAAACATTTTTTAGTTTTTCAAGCAAAGCGGAACTTGCAGCTTTTTTAAGAAAATATCAAATCAATTAATAATCATATGGCACTGCAGGATTTAACCCCACAATTGCGGACAAGACTCAGTAAGATTGAAAAGCTGGCTGGATTATTTATCGGGATTGCTATGTTCTTGTTATTAATAGGTTTTAGCTATTACATTTACCATACTGCCAAGCGGAAGGGCTGGTTAGTGAAGAAGGTTTATTACTATACTTTTGTACAATCAGCTGCTGGATTTAGGGTAGGGGACCCGGTTAAACTTTTAGGCTTTGATGCTGGCGAGATTACAAAGATCGAGCCTGAGCCTCCGGAGTCGTATTTTAACATATTCATTCAGTTCTACATTAAAGAGCCATACTATGGGTACTTATGGACCGACTCAAAAGTAAAAGTTGGGTCTTCTGATTTTTTAGGGAACAGGTTTTTAGAGGTCATCAAGGGTGGGATGTCAGGCGATACAAATGTTCATGCGACTTATATTGAAAAGAGTGGACGTATGATGGTTTGGTCAGATCCTGATCCAGACCATGGACGACCCTTTGGTGAGTACCAACCAGTGACCAATAAGTTCAAGGGCTATTGGTTGGTAGCAGATGAATCACCGGCATTGACAGAGCATCTTGAAAGACTGATGCTTCAAACCGAACACTCGCTACCGGGGATCTTTGCTTTAACTAATCATATTGCTAACACTTTGTCTAACGTCAGCCTTCTTACAATTAGCTCCAGGAAGACGATCGATCTGCTTCAACCTGTAATCACAAACCTGGCTTGTATAACTGAAAACCTGAAAAACCCTACCGGTTCATTAGGTAATTGGCTTATACCTCAAGATATCAGAACTCAAACCGTGTCTGTATTGGAATTGACAGAAGCTACGCTGGCAGGGTCACGATCAAATCTGGTAGCTCTGTTTACAAATTTAAATCTGGTTTTAAGTAATGTAAGCTGCATAACGAGTAATTTTGTTTCTCAGTTAGATTCCAATAAAAATTTTCTCACCGATCTCAATAATCTGATCTTTGATCTGGATGATTTCGTAGAGGGCCTCAAGAGACATTGGGTCTTTAGAAGTGCTTTTAAACCTTATGAATCTATCGGCCCTCAGCCAATGCTTAGACCCGGAATGCCTGCCTGGAAATGATTGTTTTATATTTGAATGTCACCTATGAACCATGAATAAGGCAATGAAAAAGTTTTTGCTTTCAGGCGCTTTTATCAGCCTGGTGTTGATTATTGTCTGTACCAGTTGCGTTTCAAACCCACCGGGACCGATGCCGTCAAAAGAGCGCCTTTTAGCAGATAACGCTGTTTTGCGTGCCGAAAAATTTTCAAAAAATCAGCAGTGGCAAGAAGCTGTATTAGCCTGGAGCACGGCTGCAGAGCAATTGGAGCTTCTTGATGATATAGCAGCAAAAGCAATAGCCGAGCATAACTGTGGTTATGCATTAATGAAATTACAGAAATACATCGATGCCGAAAAACGGTTTGAAAAATCTGTTTCATTATGCAGGAACGCTGGCCTAACCAATCAATGGCTTTATAGTGAAATAGCGTTGGCTCAGGTTCGGAGAATGACAGGGAGAACAAAGGAAGCTCTGGAAATGCTTCAAGGCATTAGACTAAACGCTGGTGCATCCAAAGATTCCAATCTCAAAACCACATTCTTGATCGAATATGGCATTTGTCTTAATGAGGCAGGTGATGCAAACCTGGGTTTGCAGACCCTGGCAGATGCACTAAAGACTTTGGAAAAATCGAACGATTATTATTCCATAGGCTGTGCGTTTGCTGGACGGGCTTCAGTATGGGAGACCATTGGAGATTATAATCAGGCAATTAACGATTGGGAAAAAGCGTTGGAATATTTCAAGCGGGTAGGGGATTTGCCATCTATTGCACAAGCCATGGCTTCTCAAGGGCGATTGATTATTAAAGCCCGTGGAGATTCAAATGCAGCAAGTCGTTTACTTAACCAAGCCAGAAAAATTTATCTTAAGCTGAACATGGAGGATCATGCTAAATCATTGGACGAATCGATTGACCAATTAAAGGAGCATTAAGGATCAAAAGCAGCATTCGGTATTCATATCTGGTCCTAAAGGCGGGTTTATATACAAGATTGTACCAAACTTCAAAATACTTCTGACCTGCTTAATATAAAACTGATCGAGCATTGATATTCATGTGTTTGGTAATATTATTTCGTGCGGATTATTGAGGTGAAATAGAACCATTACTTGCGAAATTTAGAATTTTGTATAATAGCTTTATGGTATGAAGAGTGCATATGAAATTGTAATGGAGCGACTCAATAAAGTAGCTCCGGTAGTTAAACTTACGGATGAACAAAAGAAGCAGCTAGCCGAGTTGGACTCTCTGTATAAGGCTAAGATTGCCGAAAAAGAATTAATTTTTAGAGAAAAAATTCAAAAGGCAGAGAATATGTTAGACCTTGAGACTGCTGAAAAGATTAAGCAGGAGCTTATCGATGAGCGCAGGAAATTAGAGGAAGAATTAGAGGCGAAGAAAGAAAAGATCCGGCAGTCTAATTCTGAGAAAAAGTAGCCGAATACTCTATGGCAACCATGGGATTCAGGTAATAATGCCGAAATCAGGAAGATTATTCAACAGGCAACTGGGGCTTACCGGAATAATCCTGGTAGGCCTAATTTTGTTTTTTTTCATTTTTTTCCTAATTTGGCCCACTGGTTATGTATTTTACCGGGCTCTGGTTAAGGATGGATCTTTATCATTGCTATTCTTCAGTGTGCTTTTCCGGGATCCGCTTATTCTTGAGTCGGTTATAAACAGTTTATTGATAGCCGGGCTTGTGACGATTTTTTCAGTTGGGCTCGGGACGATTACTGCTGAATTACTGGAACGGTGGGATTTTACCGGGCGTAGAGTTTTTAAGATCTTGTTTTTGGCGCCTATTGTCTTGCCACCGTTCGTGGGTGCAGTGGGGATTCGGCAGGTATTGGCCAGGTATGGTCCTGTTAATTTACTATTAATGAAGCTTGGGTTCTTAGACATGCGGCAGCCCATCGATTGGCTTGGGAGTTCTGGGTTTTTTGGAATAGTAATTTTGCAGACGATTACATTAACTCCGGTTGTTTTTCTCAATGTGTCAGCTGCAATGAAGCGGGTTGATTCAGTTTTATACGATGCCGCTTTTAGTTTTGGTAGTTCAAGGTGGAGGGTTTTTTGGACGATTACGTTACCGCTGATTATGCCGGGGATATTTGCTGGTGGCAGTATAGCGTTTATCTGGTCATTTACTGATTTAGGGACGCCATTGGTATTTGGTTTTTCCAGTGTTGTGGCCGTTCGAATATTTGATGCGCTTATGGAAATCAATATCGAACCAGCTGGCTATGCATTAGTAGTAATCGTTTTACTTTTATCAATGACTTTTTTCTTAATTGCAAGAAGGTTTGCAGGAACTATCGGTTACGAAATGGCAGGAGCAGGTCCTGTAAGCGCTGCTAAGAATATAGGGCGTATGCGAAGTCTTTTGCTATGGGTAGTGTTTACTCCGTTTTTTATGTTTTCACTTAGTCCACATATATCTGTCATTGTTAACTCACTTGCTGGTCACTGGTTTTTCAGTGTTTTACCGAATGAATTTACAATTGAACATTACATGGCCTTGTTCAGCAATGAATTAACAACCGTTAGTATCAGAAACAGTTTATTTTATGCATTTTGTAGTGCATGGGTAGATCTGTTTTTGGGGGTGGTTATAGCATGGTTGGTGATTCGATGCAGGGCAATTGGATCTCAGATTTTAGATATATTGGCGATGTTTCCTTTGGCTTTACCGGGGATTGTTCTCGCGTTTGGATATGTTGCAGCTTTTAATTTTAATGTCTCCATTTTAAATCCGCGTCAAAATCCTGTGCTGTTGTTAATTATGAGTTATGCAATTCGGCGTTTGCCGTATATGATCAGATCAGCGACAGCAGGGTTTCAGCAATCTTCTTTATTGCTTGAAGAGGCATCGGCTATGGTGGGAGTTGGCCCGATCAAATCCTTTTTTCACATCACATTGCCGTTGATGATGCCACATTTGGTTGCCGGATACATTATGGTATTTGCGTTTGCGTTATTAGAGGTAAGTGATAGCCTGATTTTGGCGATGCGCCAACCATTTTTTCCGATCACGAAAGCAATTTGGTTGTTGGTAGGCAGAATTGATTCTTCGGCTACGGGCGAAGCTTGTGCATTGGGGGTTGTTGGAATGTTTTTATTAGCCCTTTGTTTTGTTGTTTTGCACGAACTGACAAAGCCTGAAAAGGCGCGTTACTAAGCTAGATTTAAGACAAGTTCGCGGCTTACCACGAAGATAATGGTAATACTTCTATTTCCGGATGACGAGTTGAATCTTCAACCTTAGGAGTAAATTGAACCACAACTCGCAGGTTCGAAATGTTTTGCATGTGAATACTCAGCTTTCTGATATTAGTATTTTTTGCCTGGGCTGGAGGATTGGGCGAGGATGGCAGTGGTTTGGCGTCCATGATTTCGAAAGTTGCATTCTTTGGTTCTAATATTCTAGCTAGTAATGATTTATTGTTTTGGCTAAGGGTGGCCAGGTTCCCGGATTTTTCGATTTCTATTTTGGCGGGTGTATGCATAAACCAGTAAAATTGGACTGGGGCTTCTGCTGATATTTCATCCTGAATGATGATTGTTTGTTTATTTACTATTGAGACACCACGTTTGAATGAAGAAAGTCGGATTTTGTATGCTGGCGAGAGGTCGGCAATTGCAAAAGCACGGTCATTTGAAGATTGGAATTTTATAATCTTTGTTGAAGCTGTTGGATCTTGGTCAGGGTTATGATCGGGGTTTATCACAACAGTATTATGTCCTTCGGCGCGCAACCGATAATATGACCAGCGTTGATTACCGAAGTAGCCTGGCAGGTTATAATTATCGGCACCAAGGTCTACCGCCCAGCGTTCGCCCTGGGCATCCATAACAAAGGTACCGACGTCCAGATGACTGTGATTGACTTTATTATCGCCAGCCTTGAAAGCAACGAAGATTGCGTTGGTGTTGGTCCATGATGTCCTGAATACAGCTATTTCGGCGTGTTTGAATAGCTTGGCTGTTTCAAGTTCATATGGTTTCGGAGGCTCTAGTAGCGATTGATACCATAGGAGGTCCAATGGATGTGGTTTAGCGTGGTGAATTTGGTAGTAAGCGTATTCCGGTTTTTTAAAATGTTTGGATAACCATAGAAGGCAAGGAGCACGTATGGGCGAATCTGAGCCATCAGCATAATTAAATGTTCGGTTTATCGGGCTTGTGATGTAGATCGGAAAATCACCGGTGACATCGAAGCCTGGCAGTTGGGAGAGGCCGAAGTCAGAATCAAGTACTGAAAAAAGAGCTGCAAGAAAGACAGTATTATAGCTTGTAGCATAATCCCAGTAGCCGGGGCCTTCGACCCATGCACCATCTGGTGCGTAATCGGACATCGGTAGCTGAATCGACTGTAGTATCCAGATTAAAATTTTTGAACATAGCTCGGGCTCGTCCTCAAGGATAGCTAAAGCGGCCATGCCAATACCGCCGTTGCAAACCTGGTTCCAATTATGTCGGACTTTTGCCCAGCTGATGTTTTTCTCAAGAATTTCATATGCTAATTTGATCCCTTTATCGACCATAGCATTTTTAAGGGTTGATCGTTGGTCACCTGTCCATGAATGAAAAAACCAGTCATAACCGATAGCAAAGGCATGAGCCATTTCTGCTGTATCAAGGAAATGCCTTGGGTTCCAGTCAGGAAATTTGGATGCAGCTTGAAGCTCTAACCAGGCCCTCTCTTTCCATTGTGGGTTGTGATCGATTTGGTAAAGTAGGCCTAAGATATAAATTCTTTCCAGAATTCGTCTGCTGGTTGCTAGTAGCCGTAAACCATCTGGTATTTCATAAGTTGACGGCGGTTCATTTAGGATTTTCTCACCTTGAATGTGGATTTTTTTATACCATTCGGCCAGGAGTTGGTTGGTTTTGATATTAGATGCGAGTTGTTGAAAATCATCTTTACCTGCAAGCAGCCGTGGATGTGTTCTTTTAGTAGCATCCAAGATTTCATTTTTGCCTGGCGTTTGAATAAAGGATTCGGACTGCGAAAAACAGGCCGAAGACAAATGCCACATTGTGAATATTGCAAAGACCAATGTCCTGAATTTTGTGAAATTCATGGGATATAAACGTTATAATTTTTTATGTAGAAGATTTGATGTTTGTCATCAATTAAAAATTCATTCGCAAGGTATTTGATTCAGTTGGATCGAATATGTCTATTTGAAGCGACAAACAGGTATGTAGGCTGTTGATTACAGAATTTGATCAGGTATTTGAAAGGTTAATCCTTATAGAGAAACTTAAGGGATATCGCTCACCACATAAAGGACTGACTTGAAGCCAGGGCTTGATCTGCTTCCAGTAAAGTAACACGCCATGCCAGGATATAGCCAAGTTTATCAAGGGTGGCTTTATCTATTTTGATATATGACCATTTGCTGAACCAAAGATTTTTAGGTTCGATTTGTTTTTCAATAACCAGAGGTGTGGTTTGATGTGATAATGAACCACGGAGCTCCAGCCTGAGATATAGCCGTTTAGGATCGATTTTTTTGCCTTTCCAGTTAATATCGAATCTCAGGCCGGCTTGTTGGTCTGGATTTTTTCTCAGGTACTCCTGATATGCATCCCGTTCAAATAAGCTTGGTGCAAGGGAAATTCTGCCCTGCGAGTCTAAATAATGCTTAAGCACTTTAATGATTTTTACATTATTATCTGCTATAGCTGGCGAGCACAGCAGTAGCCAGAAGATTATGAGGCTAGCTAATTTAGCTAAATTCATAGAACACGATTTTAGCAGTTAGATCTGCCTATTGCAATAGCTATAAAAAAATATGTTGATATGATTGATGATTAAGTTTAATTTGTACTTTCTGAAGTGTGTTGGCTTAAAAACCAACACAAGATGAACGGCCTGTAAATTCCGGGATTCTAGGGGATTCCGGTGGCCACAATAACAATTAACGGAATTCTGCAAGCTTTGCAGAATGGTCTGAGGTTAACCCTCAGACTTAAACCAACAGAATAAATCTGTGATAAGTATTGGAATAAAAGAATTATTGGAAAGCGGAGTTCATTTTGGGCACCAAACAAGAAAATGGAATCCCAAAATGAAACGCTTTATTTTTGAAGCACGAAATGGCATTCATATAATTGACCTCGGTCAGACAGCCAAGCTTCTTGAAGAAGCATGTGACTTTTTATACAAAACAGCGGCAAAAGGAGGAAAAATCCTTTTTGTCGGTACAAAAATGCAAGCTCAGGAAGCTGTCAAAGAAGCAGCACAAGCCTGTGGCCAATTTTATGTAGTTGAACGATGGTTAGGCGGTACTTTAACCAATATTCAAACTATACGAAAATCCATAAATCGGCTTATACAAATTGAGAAAATGGAGGCCGATGGTAGCATTTTGAGTTATGGTAAGAAAGAACAGGCATCGCTGCGCCGTGAGCTCACTAAATTGCATAAAAACTTGGATGGTATCCGCGGAATGGACGGATTGCCAGATGCGCTTTTTGTTATAGACATCAAACGTGAGCATAATGCTGTTGCCGAAGCTAGAAAATTAAAGATCCCGATAGTAGCTATTGTCGATACTAATTGTGATCCGGATTTGGTTGATTATCCGATTCCTGGCAATGATGATGCAGTTAAGTCGATTCGAACAGTTTTAGGATGTGTGGTTCAGGCAATAGCTAAGGGTTTTGCTGAGTACCAGGCTAAGTATGGACGCCAGCAGCAGCCTAAACCAGAACCAGCAAAAGCCACAGAGCCGACGGCTCAGGTCCAGGTAACTGCAATACCGGATCAAGCTAGTTCCGGTAGTCAGACTTCAGCCGATATGGCAAGTTCAAATTAATAATTTTGCATCTGAGAAGTTAAAAACCTGAACAAAACCAACAATACAGAAAACTTAAGTTTTAAAATTTGATATGACAGAAATTTCAGCGTCAATAGTTTCAAAGCTTCGCGAAATGACCGGTGCGGGGCTGATGAATTGCAAACAGGCATTGATGGAAACCGGCGGGGATATAGAAAAGGCAGTCGAGCTATTAAGAAAAAAGGGCGTTGCAACTGCCGCTAAAAAATCAATGCGAGATGCCAGAGAAGGCATAATTGCTTATTATATAAGCCCGGATTCCACTGTTGGTGTTTTAATTGAGGTCAATTGTGAGACCGACTTTGTAGCCAAGAATGAACAATTCAAGGCTTTTGCTGCTGATGCAGCAAGAAGGATTTCGGCAGATCCCAAAGTAGATTTGGAACCAGACCGCGTCCAACTTGTAGCAAGAACGGGTGAAAATGTGAAAATTCAAAGATTTGAACGCTGGCAAGTCAGCGGCAATGGGCTTATCGCGGCTTATATTCACACAGGTTCCAAGATAGGTGTTTTAGTGGAAGTTGGAGCAGGAAAGACTGATTCTGTGGCAAATGAACAGTTTAAAGAACTGGTCAAAGATATTACATTGCAGATAGCAGCAGCGTCACCACTGGCTGTTAGTAGAGATGGTATCGACCCAAAAATAATCGAAAAAGAAAAGGAAATAGCCAGAGAACAAGTCAAAAACAAACCACCTCAAGCTATTGAGAAGATTGTCGCTGGTAAAATTGAAAAGTTTTATCAGACATATTGCCTGCTTGAACAAGGGTTTGTCAAACAGCCGGATATCTCTGTTAAAGATCATATTGCAGCTGTTGCAAAAAATATAGGTGATGAAATAACTATTCGTCGATTCTTGAGATATCAAGTTGGCGAAAGTGTTGGAGCATAACTGGCTTGGAATGTTTTTAAGCAAGGGAAGTATCACAAAAGAAAGTGATACTTCCCTTTTTGATTTTGTATGATGGGTGTTTTGTTTCGGTGGAGATATAATAATTAAGATAGGGCGTTGGAAACAGAAAAACTATGCATATTTTAGTTGCAACAAAGAATAGTAACAAGGCTCAAGAAATTCAACAAATAGTACAGACATTGGCCAGGGTATGGGCCTTTGGCGATTTTTCTAAATTGGACCTGTTAGAAAACCAGGCCACTTACTATGGAAATGCTGCCAGTAAGGCCCGCATAGCTGCTGAGTGGGCTATCCAAAACAGATTTTGGAATATTGTCGGATGCAATGATTTGTTTTTTATACTTGCAGATGATTCAGGATTGGAAGTGGATGCATTGTCCGGGGCACCGGGTGTGTTTTCCGCCAGATTTGATGAAGTAATGGCTGGAACAATAAAAACTCAAGGCGATTCCAGAGACGCCAGAAATAATTCGCTTTTATTAAAACTTTTGGATGGAGTGATCGACCGTAAAGCCAGGTTTAGATGTATATTGGCGGTGTTTGCTGTAGATCCGAAAATTCAAAAAATTTTACCGACAAATGGTCCTATGTTTTTCGAAGGTGTCTGTGAAGGCTCAATTATTGAAACTCCAAAAGGTTCGAACGGATTTGGTTATGATCCATTGTTTGTACCTGATGGATACAATTGTACTTTTGCTGAATTACAGGATTATGAAAAGAACAGGATCAGTCACCGTGGTAATGCAATCAAACATTTTATTGACTGGGTAAAAAAACAAGACCAACGCTCGTTAACTTAAACCCATAACCCCTTTTCCAGTTTTCGTAACCAGTTTACCCATGAGTGTTTGCTCTTTCTTTGTCTGTTCTGAAACGAGCCGTTTTAAATCGATCCCTGTCAGCTTTATCGAAGACCAATGTATTTAAAATCTTTAAATGAATTACACAATCACTCAATAATAATCACACATCACAATATATTGCTTCATGTCATATATTTTACTTCTAATCATGTATCTTTTTATTGGGTAAAAGTTTAACTCATGAATCATTGGGAGCAAGCATAGTACCTTTGCTTGAATGCAAGGTCTTTAAAAATCGGCTTGCATTTGCGTGAACGGTATAGTATGCAGTTAAACCATATTAAAGGTGCTAAATTATGGGCCTGGCTATGTAGGTTCGTGTCATGCCGAACAAAAACATTGATGCGAACTGATGGGCGCGGAGCGCGCATCCTTAACACCCATGCTAACCTGTCTATTTAATCCATCGAGCTATACAAAGTTCTATCTCGTCCGGCTTGATCAGAAAAAAAGTAAAAATATTTTCTTGCAATTTGATCCTGATTAATTATAAATGGTACAAATTTTAGTCTGATTGTTATTTGAATATTTGCCACATATCTGGTAGATGAATTATTCATTGCCAGCATTATGTGGAAAGGGAAAAGGTAACTATAAGAATAAAAGACGAGTATGAACTACAAAAAGGTATTGGAAGGATTGATTTGTACTGGTCTAACACTGGTATGCGCCTATGCAATAGGGTTGCATGCTGCAAGCAAAAGCCGGGGTTTAGTAGAATTTGACCCTGAGCTGGCATAGGTGCTTAGTAAGCTTGAGCCTGTTGGGGTTGAGCAGGTACCGCGATTAGGGACGTTTTGGTTACTAAAGGAAGGGGAACCGCCCTGGCCATTTTTACCGCCTATGGCTACTGAGTTTGGTTTACAAGTTTATGCGATTGACAGTGGCACATTTGTGGTGGACGACCGTGGGGTTGATTATGAGG
>Ga0315298_1002699_pt1 | contig 29490 bp, 17 predicted proteins | sample WHS_1_MG_FD_203077 | JGI IMG/M metagenome (GOLD analysis project Ga0315298, IMG submission 203077) | Extremophilic microbial mat communities from Washburn Hot Springs, YNP, Wyoming, USA - WHS_1_MG | ecosystem: Environmental > Aquatic > Thermal springs > Hot (42-90C) | place: USA: Wyoming... | reverse complement strand
CAATGCTTCTTCCGATCGCGAGGTTTGTAAAAAGGGTAAGGGCAATGTATTCCCCCCTTTACATTTCTACGTTCTTTGAGAGTTCAGGTAACCCGGAAAAGATTTACAGTATTGCGAAAAGGAAGAGGAAAGATAAGGTGAGGACTGACCTCGAAATACTACAAGACGTGTACGGCCAATACAAGCTACATTATGATGGATTACCCGCCTATGTTATGGGCAGAGGGCTTTTAAAAAGGGAATTAATAAAACTAGCCCTAACGTCATCTGACATCGTCTTAATCGATGAAATTGAAGATTCCCTTCATCCCGATCTCGTAATGGAAGTGTTGAATGATATAAAGCGGGAAGAGGGAGTTCAAGTGATTTTCACTACTCACGTAAATGAAGTTGTGAAAATGGCGGGAAAAGTGCTTAACGATTCTGAGGCTCAAGTGATTTATCTATCAAAAGCAGGACATAAAACGTACAAGCTTTCAGAAATTTTCGAATTTGAGAAACCCCTTAGTTGGTTAGGATACGTGTGAAACCTATGGGGTTTGGGCTTCATTGAATTTTCATGGATTTGCATCCAATCCTCAGCCGTTGGGCTTCAACGGAGTCACGGGGCATCGCCCCGTTCATTCTCTTCCGCCCCTTTAGCGGGATAACCCCGACCCACCTACTCCCAGTGGGGGTAAGAAAGAGGTGGGGGAGCCCGCATATCTTGAGGCAAATATTCAATGACGCGTTAAATTGCCTATCCAGAAAGACTAGTAGGATTCAGCTTCGAAATACTTGAGGAAACATGCAAAACGCACAACTGTGAGATAGTCGTTCTAAACAAAGAGGACGAAACACCAGAACAAGAGCTAATTGAAGACTTAATCTCTATACTGGTATCATTCGGCGAAAACTCTACGGAACGAGAAGTCATGAGAAGGTGAGGAAGTACGTTGAGGAAATTAAAGCTTAACGACTTTACACCAGAGGAAGAATGCGTCTACCTAACTTACTCCTTGAAGAATAATAAGAAGGAGGCGAGCAAGATATTACTGGAGAACTACAAGCACGTACTACAGAAAGCTCTAGACTTTCTCTCTATAGATAGTAACCTCTATGCTCTGGACGCTCACGATGGGGAGAAGTTCGTCACGTTTTCCCTGAAGGAGTTGTATAGTTTGAGGTACGGTACGGAGTTGAAGAGGGGTAGAATACAGTCTTTTGCTTCAAAGCACGGTAAGAAAGGGAAGGAGTTGACGGAGAAGTATTCTCATAGGGAGAGGAATCGCGTGCTGGATTACGTTCACAAGTTCGTGAATGAGTTGCTGGAGATGTATCCTCTCACTATTTTTGCCATTGAAAAGTTGAATAAGCGAGAGATGTTTGGAGATGCCAACGACAAGCTGCCTAAGAAGTTTTCAAGGACTGTGCGGAGGACGATTCACCGTGCGCTTAAATATAAGGCTCCCTTATACGGCTCCTTCGTTAAGGAGGTGAGCCCGCACCTCACTTCCAAGTCCTGCCCCAGGTGTGGATGGGTTTCCCGAAAGGTCGGCAGGACTTTTAGGTGTGAGAGACGCGGGTTCACTCTGGATTAAACACGGAGAGAAAAGGATTCCTCAAGTTTTAATATAAAACAAACTGAATTTGTTATCTTACTTAATCTAGTTACATTCTGATGAGGTTTCGCACTAAAATCTGTTCTCTATGAAGACGGCATATACATTTTTGTGTAAACAACTGTCAAGGATCATCTAATTTTATTCTCCTAAATCCGAACTCTTCATAAACATGGTCTGAACTTATAATTTCCTCTTCAGAAAAAGCGGCGTGAAAAGCATCAAACACCCCCATCCCTTGTGAGATTAAAACAGAAGCTTTCAGCACCTTTTCATCAAAATACCTGGTCAATTCCATCACTGATAAGGTAACCCTAACCGGATCTAACCCGTATCTCTTACTTAATAACATCAATTCAATAAAGGTGGTTAAAGAAGTCTTTATATTCCCTCTATATTTTTCTAATAGTTTTAAGGCTTTTTCCTTTAACCAATCCTTTTCCTTTAATAACGCGAGAAAGAAGTCAGTATCAGCGTAAACCAACTTCTTTCTCGGCCTCCTCTCGTATAACTTTTCTCAGTACCTTAATGTCGACGTTTGGTAACTTCTTCCCCTCTTCTTCTAAAGCCTTCAGTGGGTCATCTACTCTAGGTACTAAGAGTATACCGCTTGGTAAAGTTACTAAGAAAAATTCTTCCGACTTAAACTTATCCCTAACTTCTTTAGGTAAATAAACCCTACCCTTTTTATCGACCTTTATCAGCACAAGATGTTATTGGTGGGGAAAAATAATATTTTTTCCCACCCTATATGGTCTCGTAGTCCTTGTAAACTCATAAGCGTGTCCAATGGCCTTACCCAAAACCTCTCTCAAGGTACCAATGACTTTGAAGTACGCGTCAACCCAGTCCTTCAACACCTTCCTAGCCCCGTCCTCACCCTCCTCTCTGACTAACTCGATGACCTCCTCGACAAGGCCCGGCGGTATGCACTCGGCCTTGAACCACTTAATCATCACCTTCTTATCATCTGAAACCTTCTTGTTCCTGTCATCAAAGACCCCCTTGATTAACCCCAACGCCCTAATGGCGTCCACATTGGAAGTGCATTCTTTTGGCTCCTCAACGCATTTCCAGTCTATGTAATAAGCCCTGTGCGGTGAGTCCCCAATCACCTTCTTAGCCTCCTCAACAACGTGCTTGGGAGCCTTATCGCCAAGGACCCTCCTCAGCTCCTCATCCTTAACCCTCTCCTTATCCGTAAACTTCCCAATGATAGGTACCATCCTCTTGAGAAGCCCCATAACCTTCTGAAGTCCCGACTCGCCCTTGGCTTCCTCACCCTCTGTCTTGGTGGTTATGGTTACGCCTAGAGTGAGCTCGTCGACGGTGACGCCCCTTAGGTAATTCTCCCTGAAGAACGTCTTACCGCTCCTCGGCGGCCCAATTAGAACGAACCTACCGCAGTCGGTGCAACTGCGAAGAACCTCACTAGCCTCACGCCCATTGAAGCCCTTAAACAAATCGTGACCAGAGCCGCTCCCCATTCGACGTGGCGTATTTCAATAAATATTTAAGGCTTCGCCTAGCTTAATATTCTCCTTTTATCTCGATTAACGTTCTCATCGAAAGCGCCGAAGGCAGTGTTAACCTCACAGGTCTCGACCTCCGCGAGCCGTTCTCACGCATGAGCGCGCCGGAGAGCGTTGCGAAAATCGACGCTAACGACATGTATTGTCCTCAGTTAAAAAAGGGTTAGAAGTTGTAGAATCCTCACTTCGTGAAGCAGTTCAACGGTTCTAGGACGGGAGCCAAGGCTTGTTTCAGTTTCTTTCAGTTATCACCTCAGAACCACCAGCTGGAAGATATATGAAAAATCAACTAAAATTTAAATTAAATCTATTTTTTACATAGTTTAGCTTATTATGAGGATCATCAACGTTAGGTATCGTTACGTCCCTCCCGTCTGTCGTTAATACGTGCCAGTCACCTATTTCCTTGTAGGTGGGAGCTATAGTGTTGAGGAGCAAGCTGGGCCCATTAGCCACGTTTTCTTGCCTGACATTCATGACAACTATAGTTTTCACCTGGCTCCACGGCACGACAAGCTCTCCTTCTAATTCGTTAGCGATTTTACCGAACCTCTTTCCGATCTTCACTAACTTAATTACTCCGAACACGCTTCCCGCAAACAGCCCAGCCCCGAGCAAAGTACCGATTAAAGTTGGGATCCAATCTATAGGATAACTGAAGCTGGCAGGCAGTAACAGGGAAAGCGATAGGTAAACGAAATATGTTCCAACTATAGCAACCAAGGCTAAAACTATTATCCCTATTGTTGTTCCCAACACAGCGACGAAACCTCCTACCCTCTTAGCTCTGTTCATCCTGTAAATCCCGTCGTTAGCTGCGGCGTAGAGAGGGATGAATACCCTGGAGGACATCATTTGGTACCTCGTTTACAACGGGTTGAGGGTTACTATTTCGTCGTAGCTGAACTTCCTCATTGACATTTTCTAATTCTCCTTCTACAGCTATGTGCTTTTCGATTCCTATTTTAATCTCTGAGGTAGTTAGTCCTAAGACCACCTCGAGCGAGAGGGACGTTTATGCTGGGCGCTTAAGGTAAAATAAGGGCTAACTTCACAAGCGCCGGGAGCTACAACTCCCCCTTTTTGGATTTATAAAATACGTTGCAAACATTTACAATAAGCTGTTATCTCGGCTTCCTTTACACTAATCAGAACCTCGTAACGAGATCCGACTAAAGCGTTTCGCGCGAGACGTAAGTTGAAGGTCTCCACCGATCTAAAGCTTTTTACTCGTCGGCGTGCGCTCAACGCATGGAAGGATATTTAGATTATAAAAGAGATTCTAAAGGTTACATTTACGCTGAATTATACGATGGTTTAGTTGAAGGGAAATTGGCCTTAGAGATGATACGAAAGGGCCTGTTACAGGACGCCTCCTCAAAGGCGTTTTCGAGCGTAAAGTCCGCCGTCAGTGCGCTGGTTGTGAAGAACCTCAACGAGATCATTAAATTGAAGGACGAGAAGGAGAAGTACTGGTACGAGAACGTGGGGTATTCGGCGCCTACAACAGGTTTAATAGGGATCTCGAAGGACCTGAAGAGCTTGGGCATAGACGCTGAGAACGTGATAAGAATCGCTTTGACTTTGCACAAGTTCTCGTACAACGGCTTCGACCCTAACCTCGTCGATTATAGGAACCCTGAGGAGGTAATAAGCGACATAAAGGAGGTCATTGAGTGGTTGCTCAATTTAAAACACTATTTCGATGAATTTTGGGACGAAAAGTTAGAAAAAGCAAGGAAGGATTTAGAGGAATTATTGAAAAATATATTCAGTTAATCATCTCTGGGGCTTCAACAGGGTCGCGGGAGAACCCGTTTACCCCTCCGCCCTTCAGCGGGATGACCTAAACTTACACCCGCGGAATATCACGGACGCGGTGAAGACCCGCACGTTTCGAGGCAAGTGTCGAGAATTCATCGGTTCGGTCTTCACGCTCAGGAAGTGACATTCGTCTTCATGAGGACATCGTTATCCCATAAACCGGGCTCTACGCGCTCTAACGCGTGAGGTTCTATCTTCCATTCAAATAATATATACATTCGTTTTATCGTTATTCACCGATGATCCTCGCCACGCTCGGCTCGAACAAGCTCGTCACCACGCTGGACTCAATAATGACGGAACTGTTCACGGGGATCAAGCCCGACAAGATCCTCATTCTCTCGGAGGAAGCGCGAGAACTGGACTTGACCAACATAACGAAGTCCTTCGGGATCAACGCAGAAACTAAGGTCCTGCAGCTCGGGGTCGGGATAAACGAGTGGAGGGAGAAGGTCAAGGAAATCAGCATGGACGTGGCCGACATAACCCCGGGGAGGAAGTACATGGCCATTGCTGTGCTCAACTACTCTCGGGCCGAGGAGGTCCGCTACGCTTACCTGAGGGAAGAGGCCAAGGGGTACCACGTCTTCGGCTACGTACCGCTTCAGGAAATAACGGTCTTCGACGTGAGGAGAGGCACGAGCGTTCCGTACGAGCCTCCTAAGACAATACCGAACTTACCTAGAAAAGTCGAAATCGGAGTGGAGTCGCTGAAGGCTCTGGTGAACCTCTACTCCCTTCTAGGCGAGGTCGATTATGATGAGAATTTCGACGAGCTGTGCAAGTTGAGGTCCGGAGGCGTGAGGTTCAGGGAGGAGGAGAAGGTCAGGGAGTACGTCAGGAAGGGCTACTTCTTCCTGGCCGACGTTAACGCTTACGTATTTCTAGGGGAAAGGCTCGCCGAGATCACTTGGGACAGGGACAACGGGCCCCGCCTGCTCCCCTCGAGGTCCACTTACAACGAACTGCTGAGGCTCACCAAGTCCACGCAGAAGGGAGAGGACCCCAAGTTCTTCCTGGCCATGAGTTCGTACAGAAGGATACATAAGCAAATCCCGGTCTCCGAGTTCAACAGGGGTTCCGACGTCGCTTTGATCGAGGAAGCTAAGGCGCTGAAGAGGGAGCTCCCGGCCCCTCTGGCGGTGATCAGCGGCAACCAAGGGGTCAGGAGGTCGGGAGTGAGTCAGGGCGTCGAGGTAATCTTACTGTACGACAAAACGAAAGGGCAATTAGACGTGGGGGAGTTCCTGTTCTGCGGGTCGTTTTACAAGGACATAATGATAAGCGTTGACGGAGAGCCCTTCGCTAAAGTGCTTAAGAGCGAATTCCCGGACGAGAGGAAGGTGACCGTTGAGACCCTAAAACCTGAATACAACTACGCGTACGTCCTGAGCCAGTTGGAGGAGACGATGAAAAACATGAAAAATAGATGATGAATATAGAGGTTGAAGCTTAGAAAAACTCTTTCGAGAATTGGTCGTTTTAGTTTCTTTCAGTTGTTACACGCACGGATACCATTATGACAGAGACAGAGCAAGTTTTAGTTTCTTTCAGTGACCCCTTCACAGAAGTAGGCACTGACCATTGTTTGAGCAAGTTTTAGTTTCTTTCAGTTGTTACTTGGGGACATAACTTCGTCCTCGAATTCTAGTATGTTTTAGTTTCTTTCAGTTGTTACCATTTCTATAATATGCTTTGAATCTTTCTAGCAGTTTTAGTTTCTTTCAGTTGTTACGTAATTGAAGCCAAGTTAGATTCATCAGATCAAAGGTTTTAGTTTCTTTCAGTTGTTACATGCATAATATCCTATTAAAGTATTGGGGTCTTCCCAGTTTTAGTTTCTTTCAGTTGTTACATCAGCGAGCTTAAGGAACCCTTAGAGCTGACGTATGTTTTAGTTTCTTTCAGTTGTTACGCCGAGGACGATCCCCAGGGCCCTGGTCCGCGCTATCGTTTTAGTTTCTTTCAGTTGTTACATTCGAGGGGCAATCCTAGATAGTTGATGCGCCAATAGTTTTAGTTTCTTTCAGTTGTTACCAAAGTTACAGATTTGCTTAGGAAATTAGTGTTTTGGTTTTAGTTTCTTTCAGTTGTTACATGAAGGCGTTATTCTATTCCCTTTATTGCCCAAGTGTTTTAGTTTCTTTCAGTTGTTACAACGGCCTGGCGATCATCCTCCTCGATCAGTGTAAATGTTTTAGTTTCTTTCAGTTGTTACATTCGCTAATCTCTTCGGTATTTTCGATGTTAATATAGTTTTAGTTTCTTTCAGTTGTTACATCACGAATCTAAATGGGAGGGGGTCTCTGACCCTCTCGTTTTAGTTTCTTTCAGTTGTTACTGCATCAACGTCTCCTGGTCTCCTCCACGCCCATAAGTTTTAGTTTCTTTCAGTTGTTACACCTAAGCCGGATAATTCGTGCTCAAGATTGGAGAGTTTTAGTTTCTTTCAGTTGTTACGAGAACACCGGCGTCTATATCGCCGGCACGAGGCTGTTTTAGTTTCTTTCAGTTGTTACAAAATCCGTTTTCGAAAGGACAGAAAGATTTATAGCGAGTTTTAGTTTCTTTCAGTTGTTACCTCGTGATTATTCCTTGGTGCGTTAGCCTACTCAAATAGTTTTAGTTTCTTTCAGTTGTTACTGACCCTTCGCGCCCTCGATTTACACGTGTATTTACGCGTTTATAAATCTTAACAGTCCTTAAACGCGTTAACTCTCCCTAACTCGTTTAAGGGGGTTTAACGAGACCCTCTAGGGCGGGTGGGTAAGGGAAACGTAACTCATTTAACGTGCTGAATTAATTGGTAATTACAAATAAGAAAATGAAATAATTGAGTCCACATAAAAGATTTTGTCCCATTCGCGTTGAGCGAACCGAGGAGAAGGTAGGAGAAACCACTAAGCGACCGCGCTGCCCTTACACTAGCTAGGCGCTCAGGGAACCGGTCGAGCCCTCTCGCCATTGAGCACAAGCAGGTTATCGCAACAATAAAATCGAAAATGTCCTGTACGTCCGACTTAAGTCGTGGACGGAACCTTTCTCGCCCGTTGAATGCCCTCTCGTTCGTCGCGACCGCACGTCTCCGACGCCTTGAGGGTCCAGACTTCGAAGGAACAAGCCCTGGACCATAGGAAACTAACCAAAGGAGCGCCCTCTATCGGATCAGCTGTACGGGCAAACGTTCCTGTAAAGGCAGGAGCTACAGAAGGGGATCCTCTCGCCCTCCACCTCCCCCTCAATAACCTCCCTCAGCTCGTCCGACAAGTAGTCCAGGAACCTGGAGTTGGGGACGACCAAGTACCCGACCTCCTCCCCCGGGGTAGTGGGGACTATCAGGGTGGAGCAGGGCTCGCCCTCCCTCATGCACATGTAGGCGTAAATCACCGCCCTGCCCAGGATGTGCCTGACGCTCTCCCTGCTAATGGTGAACTCGAAGACTAAGTTGCCGATCACGGAGTCGGGGACGCCGACTATCTTCACCCACTCGCCCGCGTAGAAGTACAGCTCGAACCTCCTCCTCTCCCCCAGGGCGATCTCCCCTTCCTTCCTCTCGTACTCCATCCTTGGGTCGCTAGAGGCCTTAATCCTCTCTATGGAGAACTTGCTCCTCACCTTGCATATCAATAAATCGTCAAATATCCTTGCCGGCAAAGACAACCTGTGCTTCGTATCCCGATACTTTATTCTTGGTGACGATAAGAGTTCTCGAGAAGTCAACGTTCTGGACTGGTATGAAAGCCACGATATCTCCCTCCTTAACAATTCCGCTAACCTTCTCCGATAGGAAGTTGACCCTGTTCCAAGATATTCTTCCTGCGTAGGTTGATCTGGATATAAACGATAGACCGTAACGCCGTAGTAGTCTCCGAACCTTTCCACGTACCTTTTCATCTGAAATGTCATACGATACCACGACGTACACGTCCCCATATATGTTTGCGAGGTTAAAGAGCTTTGGAGGGAGCGCGCTGGGGCGCGCGAGCCGATTAGTTACGATAAGTACCTGATCGATTGAGACGAAGGCTCGCCCCTAATCGAGTGCGAGGCCGTTACGAGTCGGAAACCCCTTCAGTCCAGTCCAGAAAATCGTCGAGGTCGCTCGGCCGCTTGAGAGCGACGTCCTCGAAGTTGCTTTTCCAATTTTTTATTTGTAATTACCAATTAATTCAGCACGTTAAATGAGTTACGTTTCCCTTACCCACCCGCCCTAGAGGGTCTCGTTAAACCCCCTTAAACGAGTTAGGGAGAGTTAACGCGTTTAAGGACTGTTAAGATTTATAAACGCGTAAATACACGTGTAAATCGAGGGCGCGAAGGGTCAGTAACAACTGAAAGAAACTAAAACATCCCTCTCCAGTTTAGGCTCCGGTCTCTCCAGTTTAGGTAACAACTGAAAGAAACTAAAACATATTGTGGCGATGGCCTTCCCGATTCAGGGGTCTCGTAACAACTGAAAGAAACTAAAACAATGGAAGCGTGCCCCTCAACGTCGTGTGGGAGTTTGTAACAACTGAAAGAAACTAAAACAACAACTTAATAAGAGGGGATGCCCGATGAGCTCGTTGTAACAACTGAAAGAAACTAAAACTATGATTTTTTAACTGAAGAAGACACGCAAAACTTGTAACAACTGAAAGAAACTAAAACTATAAAACAAGAGAGTGAAATAGCGTTAGGTAGGTTTGTAACAACTGAAAGAAACTAAAACCGCTGTGCAAGTTACCCTCAAATTCATCGCTATGATGTAACAACTGAAAGAAACTAAAACCCGAGGCCGCCGAAAAAATGCGAAATTTGAAGCAATGTAACAACTGAAAGAAACTAAAACCATTCCATAAGAATCGGTTCACGACTAAGCGGGCCCGTAACAACTGAAAGAAACTAAAACAGCCCGCAGGGCACTCGAGAGGCGTCTCAAGCTCTTGTAACAACTGAAAGAAACTAAAACTCGGAGACGTCTAGGCCCAGGACTACGTCGTAGCCGTAACAACTGAAAGAAACTAAAACATCGAAAAGAGCGAGACATCGCAATCTGAAAAGGGTAACAACTGAAAGAAACTAAAACTTTATGGCCTGGGCTTCGCAAATCGCCTTTGAAAGGGTAACAACTGAAAGAAACTAAAACAAGATACAAGAAAACGAATAGAAGAAAATATAAGAGTAACAACTGAAAGAAACTAAAACAGGAAGTACCTTGTAGGAATTCCTATTCTCGAGGAAGTAACAACTGAAAGAAACTAAAACCCACCGATTGAGGCCTATCGGATTTTGAAAAAGATGTAACAACTGAAAGAAACTAAAACATGAACCCTCTCGCATAGGTTCCCTGATCGGTGATGTAACAACTGAAAGAAACTAAAACAGCCCCGCGAAAACCCTAACCCTAAAATCCTATAGTAACAACTGAAAGAAACTAAAACTCCTTAAAATGTCGCGGGCATTCGGCTCTGAAATGTAACAACTGAAAGAAACTAAAACTATATCGCATAACCATACCGAGCAGATCAGTGGTATGTAACAACTGAAAGAAACTAAAACTGACGGGCGAAAAGGAAAGAGAAGACGAATATGTGGTAACAACTGAAAGAAACTAAAACTGAGCCTCCTTGGCCTTCCTTTCTCTCCTTCCCTCGTAACAACTGAAAGAAACTAAAACCCAGCGTGATTGTTTACATAGGTTTGTAAACGAACGGCCAGAAGTCAACGGCGTCCAATACGAACTTCTTGAGGTCGTTCGCCTTCCTGTAGAACTCCCCTCTTATTGTCGTCCTCTTCCTCTTGTAGAGGATGCCGTACAGGTGTTTAGTTACGAGCTCCAGTCCATCCTTTCTGAGGTACCCCTCGCTGTCCAGCGACAGCTTGCTCCTCCTGGCTACAGCTATCACGGCGTGTACGGCGACAGGCTTGAACATCTCCGAGAAGTCGTAGACCAAGGACGGCCTCCCGGGCTGGTTCGCGTGGAGCAGACCGTAGTAAGGGTCCAGGCCTGCAGCGATTAACGCGTGGGTCGACAGGGCGTAGATTATCGAGTAGGCGTAGTCGATGGCGCGGTTGATCGGGTCCTCCCCCCTCGGCTTCCTCCCTTCGAACGAGGGCACGAACTTCTTGAGCTCCTCCCAGGCCTCCCTGCTCAGCGCGGCCTCCTCCAGGATCAGGGACTTCCTGTCCCTGGCGCTCAACCTCACGTCTATTTCCCTCACAAGCGTTTTGTCTATATACGAGAAGTACTTCGCGACGTTGATCATGCCGCGGACTTTCCCCTCTATGAACCTCCTGGCCAGGAGGACTTTGGAGTCGTCGTCGAGGGCGTAAAGCTTCCTCCTTATTTCTGCTATCGTGTTCACGAAGGGGGTGACGAGCACGGTGTCGGCCCTCTTGCCGTGTATCAGCACGGGTATGTTCAGGGAGGAGAGGAAGTTTATCACCTCGCTGGACATGTCCACGTTGTTGCCCACGATTACTACCATCTCCAAATCGAGAGTTGACACCTGCTTACTATAGCTGTCCCAGGTTATCATCAGGTCCGAGCCGCGCCTCTTTATCGCGGCGTTCTTCACTATGAGTAGCATTATAAGGCGGTTTTTCTCGAAGGAATTTAAGGATTCAGAGTCGGCTTCGCAGTTAAGTCGAAGTCCTTCAGGCCCTGAGCTGGAGAGGTTGTGACCTTTAGTCGAGCCGCGCTTCCCTCATTGACGCCGGGCCCTATGGCGGGGCGGTTGCACGATTAAATCAGCTATTAGCGTCGAACTTCAACTTCACGAAGCCGAAGCCCGCCGCCCTGCCGGACCCCACGCCCATCTCCACCGCGTTCTCCAGGACCTTCCTTACGGCCTCCTTGGCCTTTTCCGGGACCCCCTTCCTGAGGAAGAACTTGGCGTAGCCTATTACTCCCGGCAACCACTTCCCGTCGTAATGGTACCAGACCTTCGTCACGGTGTTGAGCACGGTGTGCGACTCCACCAAAGCGTAAGATAGCCTGATGATGTTCCTCCCGTAGGCCTTCCTGAACACGTCGTAGACGTTGACAGAGAATATCAGGGGAGGGTAGGGGACGAACCTCTTCGCCCTGTCCCTGTCGAGCCCGGAGAGCTTGACGAAGGGGTCCACGAATATTGCGGGGGTTATGAAGTAGACCTTGACGCTGTTGAACTCCCTGGGGACCCGCTGTTCCACCTTCTCGTACTCGACCAGCCTGACCCTCACTTGGCTCCCGTACTCCAGCTCGACCCCGCCCATGAGCTTAGTCACCGCCAGGTCTACCTCCAGCTCGAGGCCGCCCTCGTAGCCTACGTAGACGTGGTACAGGCCGTTAACGGCTATGGGGTTAGGGTTGCCCTTAGGCTTGCCCGCGGCCTCCCCGAACCTCCTTATCACGACCTTGGGGTAGACGGGCTCCTCAGTCTTGTCCTCAAGGAGGGGGGTTATCCTCAAGGGCTTCGGGGAGGGGGTTCTCTTGTCCTCGAAGATTTTCTCCAGGTTCGGGTTCGCTTTAATCAGCAGGGTCTTGACGAACTTCCCGGTGAAGTCCGTGGTCACGAAGGGCGAGACCCTGAGTTTGAGCCTGACCAGCGGCATTTAGCGAGCACCGTTCTTTGTTTGTGTTGAATTCAGGCTCCGCTTTATCAGCGTTTCGTCGTTTTCGCATCAACTGGGCTCTCATGACTTCCTTGAGGCCCCAGCAACGCTCCTCCTTGATCGGAGGTCTTAGCCTCCGTTTTCCCCACGAGCGACGCGGTGAGTTTGATCACTGTCGGAAAGCTCAAAGCCTTACTTTTACGTATCGTCAAATTTTAGTCTCCTAAGTTTATACGGCAAAAAGACTTCGAAAAGCTTATATAAGAGTTTAGCGGGGAAAACAAACGGTGGCCGGCGAAATCGACGAGAAGCTGATCTCGCTGGTGAGGAAGTCCTTAAATAGCGTTACTCTTAAGCAGGGGGTTAAGGAGGCCAAGTACAAGTCCCCCCAGTCTTACGCTTTCCACTCGCTCTCCGTAGGCACGCTCGCCCTGGACATCTGCAGGGCCATTCACAGCTCGAGCGAATTAGGCAGGAGCCAGCTGGAGAAGCTTTCCGAAATCTACAAGCTCCCGTACGAGGAGCTGTGCTTCTACGGTGGGTTCCTCCACGACTGGAACAAGCTGGAGGGTAAGGAGGACGCCGCGAAGGAGATAGCGAAGAAGTTGGGCCTCCCCGAGGGTTTCCTGTACAGGTTCCCCACGATGGCTGAGGGGCCCTTGCCGGACAACCTGCACATGCCGGCTTGGGTCTCGATCAAGTTGGCTGACATGCTCATGATAAGTGACATAGGCAGCGTCAAGGACGTGTTCTATCACGCGAGCTCCGACGCGTACAGGAACGCCGTTGAGGCGCTGAGGAACTACGACCTGGAGTTAAGTTACGTTTCCTCGACCTTCAGGCTGTTCACTCTAGTAGCTTCGAAGGACCTTCTAGATAAGACGTTCAGTAAGGACGCCGGTTACTTCCCGTTGATGTCTTACTACGACGGCCTGGTTTTCCTGCGCAGGAAGAACGCTCAGCGGATAGCCCTGAGCAAGGTTTTGGAAGTATTGAACAAGGAGATCTTCTCCTCGTCGTCGGAGGGGATTGAAGAGAAAGTGAGCGAAATAGAGAAATGCATCACCAACAAGGAGGACCTTTTCAGGGAAATGGGCATCGACGTGAAGCGGGTGATTTACGACGAGGAGGGGAAAATCAGGCAACTGAACGCGTTACTCCCCAGCAAGGTCTGCAAGCCTTTCGAGGACGTCGTAGGTAACTTGGATAACAAGTCCAAGCTGGAGGTCGCGAGGAGGGTTATAAACGACTTAAAAGAAATCCCGTTCGGAGTTCTATTGTACTTCGTTCATAAGTTCAGCAAGAACGATGAGGACTACATTAAAAACGGGCTTGGAATAACTGGGAAATCCTTATCCTATCTGGAGAACGTCAAGAACGTTGAGGAAATGATCGACAAGATCCTTGCGCTGTTGGAGAAGAGGTACCAGGCGACTCAGGGCGTAGACAAAACGCTATTATATTACGTAAAACGCTCGTTCAGCGGTGACGTGCTGGACGACCTCCCTTCCGCTAACGAAACGCCTAAGGACTATTGCGTCGTTTGCGGCATGCCGATATACTCAGATAACCCGGTCAGGTTCGTGCAGTACGCCAGCGAGCTGAAGGGCAAGGCCGAGATCTGGATCCCTAGGGAGAAGGGCTTGGAGGAGATCGATAGGGTCAGGGACAGTTGGAAGGTGTGCCCCATCTGCATTTACGAGGCCAACTTGATGAAGGATAGAGTCGAGCCTCCGTACTTCATCGTGACCTTCTACCCCGGGATCCCGATAGACCTGTTGAACGTCATAGACTTCGACTTCAGTCAGGGGTTAAAGTACTACGTGGACGAGGGGGAGACTTACCTGAGCGCCTTCGAGAAGTTGGGAGGGAGGTTAGCGCCCTACACGAAGAAGGCCATGCCCGCCTACTTCTCGTCCAAGGTCATTATCAAGGCGAAGGAGGCCATCAACTTCAAACTGTCCACCAGGTTGACTAAGAGCGACCTGAACCAGCTGTTGCCTTACGCCCCGATGCTCTCGATAATATTCCTCACTTCGCCGGTGTTGATCTCCTCGGACATCCACGAGATCCCGATAGTCCACGAGAACATCGTGTCGATAACGTCTACGTACAATTACAGCTTCATGAAACCCCTGGATTCCAACTTGAACACGCTGTACTCGATATTCGCATACTCAGCTAAATACGACGCGATGAGGAAGATATGCAAGTCGGACCTGGACAACTGCTTGGGTTACCTGACCGCGGAGTCGGACCTGTACTCCTCCGTGGACCCCGCCTTAGGCGTTTTGAGTATAGGAATGGGCGTGGGGACCCCGATAGATAGCGATGAGAAGTTTTTCTCTACGTTTTTACCCGTGTCCGGGTTCTTATTAAAGGTGGCGGGTATGGTGAGTAAAATGGGAGAAAACATTAGGTCCTCGATTTTTTCTATAGCGTATGTGTTAAAGGAGGTAATAAAAAGTCAAAAAGTAAGTAAATACGACGTGACCGGTTTTTTGAGGGAAGGGATAGACGTGTTTTTCAGGACTTCGTCCGTGGTGAAGGACAAGGAGGACAGGATAGGGATCTCGGTCAACGCCTCCATAGCGTCGCTGGAGAACAAGTACTCCCTGGACGACTCCCAGAGGGCCCGCGTATACTCCGCCCTACAGAACATATTCGAGGCGCTCCACAGAATAGAAGAACAGGCCGACAGGAGCCTGGCGATCTCCATAGCTAATACTCTCTCGAACTGGTTATATATTGCGTATAAATCAGTTTCTCAAGGTGACAAATCATGAACGGAATGGAAGCAGTTTCAAAAATCTTGGGTAAAGAAAATCTAAGTCAGTTTTTTGCAGATTTAAGTAAGCCAAATAAGGAGAACGCGGTACCTAGGGGCAGAGTAGCCAACGTGTTCCTAGTGATTTTGGCGGAAGGCGAACTAGTGATAAGGCACGAGGGAGGGGAGGACGTCACCCTAGCGACGCTGGACGGGGAGAAGTACCCGATGATACTTCACGAGAAGCTGGTGTCGGCCTGGAGGAGGGAGATGCTGGAACAGCTGAGGCACGACTACGACAGTCATAAGGAGGACATCAACAAAGTCAGGGGGAAGAACGACGAGTGGCACTGCTCCTTAAGGCCCACGGCCGCTGCCGGTAAGAAGGAGGAAAGGATAGGGGGCCTGTGCAGGGAGTGCCCGAACTGTATGGTCTTCGGTTACGCGGTGGGAGAGGAGGAGAAGTACAACCTGAAGAGCAGGATAGAGGGTGACGTGTACTTAGCGACGTTGCCGGAGCAGAGGAGCGTGGTGGTAAGGACGTTCAACGCCGTGGACGAGCCGACCCACACCACCTTCATACAGTCTGAAGGGGCCAGGACCGGAGCGCTCTTCAGGCTGTCCCTGATAAGGGTGGGCACCCCGTTCGTGGGGAAGGTGGCGATGAAGGACCTGTCCCCTGCGGAGTTCGCGCTGGCCCTGTACTCGCTGATAAACACCACCAGGATAGGGGGGATCAAGAGCGACTTCGGCAAGGTGAGGGTAATCATCCCCGCGATAGCCCTGTGCGACCACGAGGTGTCCTCCGGGTACGAGATGTTCCAGAAGGTCAAGGGGATCGACAACGTGGGCGAAATAGTGAGGAAGATCAACGAGCACGTGAAGGCCTACGAGAAGGAGTGCATGGTGTTCACCTCGAACGACTTCTCCCCGATTATAACGGAAGTGGTGGGCAAGAACAAGCACGACATAGTCAAGGAGGCCTGGAGCAGCGGCCTGAACTTCAAGAGGAGCATAGAGGAGTTCATCAAGTCAAAGTGACCTCGAATGAAGTTATACAAAGCCAATTTTTACTTACAGGGCATCCTCATTTTTTCTACAGAAGTAAGGCCCATGATCTCGGCAGGAAGTTCCATGGGCTCTTACGTTTCCCCCTCCCCTCACGTGCACAACTACCCGATAATGTACGGCATGCTCGGGAAGCCCGCGGAGGCGTACTTCGTCTTCCCCTCCCTGCACTACTTGGACTACCCGGAAAGGAGAGGGAGGGTAAAGAGTGGTAAAGGGTTACAGTACACCAGCGTTAGTAAGCTGCTGGAGGACTTCAAGAACGGCAGGGACTCCTTCTACTCCTTCCCGCTGTTCCCCGTGAAGTTCTCGGTCTCCTCCTTCCTGTTGTCAGCTGAGTCATGGAGCTACGTCCTGCCCGTCAGGACCCCGACGAAGAACGTGTTCCCGAGGCTCACGAGCTACTCCGCCTTCATGCCCGGGAGTCAGTTCTTCACTTACGTGGTGACTCAGGGCAACGTGAAGCTCCCGCAGTGGATAAGGATAGGCAAGAAGAGGTGGGGGATATTCAGGGTCGAGTACGAGGAGGTCAAGATCAACAAGGTGGAGAAGAGGAGGAACGAGCCCACCTCCGTGCCCATAAACTACAGGGACGCGGAGTTCTTCGGCTTCAAGATCAACTCGTTCTCCAAGGTGTTGGAGACGCCGAACCCGCAGGAAGGCTTGATAGGCTGGGCGGTACTGGACGAGTGTGAGGTCGTCAACGACAGGATCTGCCTGCCTATAAGGTGGCAGTGAGATGTCGGTCTCCCTGACCGTTAAGGAGGCTTACATAGAGTACGGCGACACCACCGTAAATGGAGTAAGGTTAAGGAAGTTCCAGGAGGAGCTCTTCGACTCCCTGGGGAAATATAACAGGATACTGCTGAGGGCTCCCACCGGGTCGGGGAAGACCTTCACGCTGATACTGGGGGCCATCAAGTCCTACCTGGAAAGGAACCTGTACCCGGTGGTGGGCATCTACCCTTCCAGGGCTTTAGTCTACGATCAGGCCAGGAGCGTAATGGAAACGCTGAGGAGGATGGGACTAGAAAGCTCAGGGCGAGACTCCTCCAGTAGTGGGAATCAATCGCTGCAGGGAGCTGGACAAGGAGAGGAGGAACAGGCCACCTTCACGGGCAGGCTCAACATCAGCGGAAAGGACATGGGAGAGATCTCCATAAAGGTCTACGTACTCACCAGGGAAGTCAAGCAGATCCCGAGGGAGTTCCAGTTCCCGTCCTCACCTTCGATAGTCCTCACAGTCCCGGAGTACCCCTACATGTTCATGACAGGGATGAACAGGCAGCGCGTAGCGTCGCGGGTCTTGGAGGCGGCGATGAAGTACTCCTTCGACGAGGCCATAAACCAGCTGACCAAGCGGGATGGCGGCGTGCCCAAGAGCGACGTGAGGGAACTGCTGAGCTACTTCTCCGTGTTCTTCAACGGCTACTGGTTCATAGACGAGTTCCACCTGTACTCAGGCATTTCGAGGGAGTCGATGCTCACGCTCGTAGAGATGTTCGAGAAGTACAACAGCGTGTTTGAAGGCAACAAAACCGTGGTCTTCTCCTCGGCGACGCCGGTACCGCTCAAGTTCGATAAGGTGATAGAGGTCAAGACTTCCACGGAGGGCAGCAAGATAAGGGGGCGGACTAAGGTGGTGTTCCACCTGGTGGGGAAGAACCCCCAGGAGAACCTGGTCGACTACGTGGTCAGCAACCCGACGCAGGGGCAGGGCAGGAAGACGGCAATCATACTGGACAGGGTTTACTACCTGGCCGAGCTCTGCAACAAGGTGAGCGACGCCGCGGTGGTCTGGGGCATAGACAAGCCCTTCGGGAACTGCAGGAAGGTGACCGCGGGCCTCGAGAAGGAGGACTTCATAATAGGGAACCAGGCCATGTCCTTCGGCATCGACCTCCCCTTGGAGCTCGGCTTCATCCACGCGCACGACGCGGAGACCTTCATACAGAGGTTCGGGAGGTTCGGGAGGCACGGGGACGCGGAGGTCCACGTGTTCCTGGAGGCCGATTACAACGTCGTAAAGGGACTGAAGGCCCTGGGGAACAGGGAGATAACTTACGACGAGTTCCTCCAGTTGGTGAACGAGATCTACGAGAAGAGGGTTGACGACGGGTTGGACGGGATATTCTTCTCGAAGGTTAGGCACGACGTCCTGATCAGGGCCTTCTCCCTCGTTTACGCCATATCCAACGGGGAGCAGGTTTACGACCTGGTGAGGAACTGGTACCCGGAGAAGTTAAACCCTTTGAAACTAAGACCGTCGTATGACGACTACTTCAACGTCTTCGCCTACAGGCCTGGGGGCCTCACGGGAAGTTGGTGCGACGGGAACGAGGACGACCTGTTCTCGCTGATAAGGAACTTCAGGTACAGTGTGAACGGCTGCTTCACCGACGAGATCCTGAGGGAAACCCCCGGGATTGTACCGAGGAAGTTAGAGAACGTCAAGTGCTCCTTCATGCAATTCAGCGAGTTCAACGAGAGCTTGAGGCCGAGGCTGGTTCTGAGAAGGCAGAACTACTCCGTCCTGATGGGCGGGATGAAGGAGTTCCAGGACTCTTACGTCGTGATCCTCACGAGGGACTGCGTGAATTGGGAGAACTTCACGGAGATGGCTAGGCTGGTCTCGACGTACGAGAAAGCGATTCCGATCTACAAAGACGACGATATGAAGGTGGCCGTCGGCCTGGCGCTTTTCATATGACCCGCGCGACGCGGCTCGTCCGGTTCCCCAAACCTTTTTCTTTGGAACGATTCCCCGTTCTCATTCAGTGGTTAGTTTTTCCTGAAGTCCGAAGGTGAGGGCGTTCGAGGCCAGCTAATTCCCTCACTGAAGCGCTCCGTGGAGGTATTCGGTTTTCTTAGTGGATTAGTTCTTAACTCGACGTAGGGTCTAGAAACCGTTTCGCTTCTCCTAGCTTAAGGCACGAGAGGACTCTAGCGACCCACGAGGCGCTTGCTGAGCGTATGGAGCGATACGGTCGCTACATGTCCTCGAAGTCGCTTTTCCAATTTTTTATTTATAATTACCAATTAATTCAACACGTTCAACGAGTTACTTCTCCCTTGACCCCCCGCCCTAGAGGGTCTCGTTAAACCCCCTTAAACGAGTTAGGGAGAGATAACGCGTTTAAGGGCAGTGAAGATTTATAAACGCGTAAATACACGTGTAAATCGAGGGCGCGAAGGGTCAGTAACAACTGAAAGAAACTAAAACATTATAGTCAACACTTTAGCGATCATCAGAAAAGGTGTAACAACTGAAAGAAACTAAAACGATTGGACTACTGAGGAAGTATTTGGTTTCCTTAGGTAACAACTGAAAGAAACTAAAACCCAAGAACTGAGTCGAATTTTGCCAATATTTCTGTGGTAACAACTGAAAGAAACTAAAACGATTAACTGGGGTGTTAATCCGAAACAATTTGAATGTAACAACTGAAAGAAACTAAAACGCCTCTTTGGCCTGAAATGGCAAAACGTAGACGTGTAACAACTGAAAGAAACTAAAACGTGTTTCCCTATATGCGGAAGCTAATCCGGATTGAATGTAACAACTGAAAGAAACTAAAACTTGCGCCTTCATTATCGTTTTGGGCTTAAGCCTTCCCTGTAACAACTGAAAGAAACTAAAACCAATATAAATCTCTTAATTCTGGATTAAGTTGATATAGTAACAACTGAAAGAAACTAAAACCTCACCAAGCTTTAGACGAGCCCTTTGACTTGAGAGTAACAACTGAAAGAAACTAAAACATGAAAGATGTGAGAAGCTTGTCCATGTTCTTGGCAAGTAACAACTGAAAGAAACTAAAACATCGGGGTAGTCCTCATCTATCTCCTCCTCTTGTTCTGTAACAACTGAGAGAAACTAAAACACGGCTTGGGGCTCGGCGGCGCCGCAGTAGGCGGACGTAACAACTGAAAGAAACTAAAACCGCCACCTTTTCTTTTGCCCAATTCATGATATGAGTAACAACTGAAAGAAACTAAAACATACTATAAATTATTAGAACAACTAAGGGCAAAAAAGTAACAACTGAAAGAAACTAAAACGACGAATAAGAGCTGTCTGCCGCTCAGCATTTTCTTTGTAACAACTGAAAGAAACTAAAACAACGCATACTTTTGCGGAGGGGTCGACAAAGAGCTCTTGTAACAACTGAAAGAAACTAAAACAAAGGGAATGACCCAGGAGAACCCACAGACCCAAGTAACAACTGAAAGAAACTAAAACTGAAAGCGCTCGCACCACCTGAGAATAGGATTTCCGTAACAACTGAAAGAAACTAAAACAGGACAGCATGGCCATGCTGCATATGCTGGCCTCAATGTAACAACTGAAAGAAACTAAAACCTAATGCCTTGGCCACTGCTTTTATCTCCTCCAATTTGTAACAACTGAAAGAAACTAAAACCTTCTGCAACCGCTTACTCGAATTTCGAATTCGGGTAACAACTGAAAGAAACTAAAACAGGGCAACGCGAACGCCATAACTGTGTCGCGCGGTGTAACAACTGAAAGAAACTAAAACATGGTTTTAGCTTCGATCTCGAATTCGAATTCCCTATGTAACAACTGAAAGAAACTAAAACCTTTTCCGAAGACCGTATAGAGAACCAGCGGTACGGAGTAACAACTGAAAGAAACTAAAACTAAACAATCTTCTTAAGAATGCGGTTTATAAAATCAAGTAACAACTGAAAGAAACTAAAACAATACCTCCTAACGATCAGCTCGCAATCGGGGGCGTAACAACTGAAAGAAACTAAAACGTGGTAGGTGCCCAGCCTGGAGCTGCTGGCTACGTGTAACAACTGAAAGAAACTAAAACTCACCCGCCGCGATTTCTAAGGCAATGAGAAAAGATTGTAACAACTGAAAGAAACTAAAACTCCACCCCCGTGCTGAGGACCTCCGGAGCCTGACATTGTAACAACTGAAAGAAACTAAAACGCACTAAGTCACAGCAAAATGGAGTATAAACTTATAGTAACAACTGAAAGAAACTAAAACAAGACGGGTATTTAAGTCTTCTATCCCCTTAACCCTGTAACAACTCAAAGAAACTAAAACTTACGCGTACCGAGGTTAGCAGAAAGGATTCCTTATGGTAACAACTCAAAGAAACTAAAACCTACACACGTAAGTACGGCATTAGCGTGCCTGGAAAGTAACAACTCAAAGAAACTAAAACACTCAAGTCAAAGGGTTCGTCTAAAGCCTCACGAAGTGTAACAACTCAAAGAAACTAAAACTCAGAAAATATTCCCTAATAATAAAAGGGAATTTTGGTAACAACTCAAAGAAACTAAAACTTAGTCGTTAGACTTTTGGGAGCGAAATATAAGGTAGTAACAACTTAAAGAAACTAAAACACGTTCCACTTCCTGGCCTCTAAGTAGTCTGTGAGTAACAACTCAAAGAAACTAAAACAGGGAAATGGGGCAGATATATACCGAAACACTTCAGGTAACAACTCAAAGAAACTAAAACGAACCGTGTGTTGACTGGCACAAGTAGGTATTGCTCAGTAACAACTCAAAGAAACTAAAACAAGCTCCTCTAGGAAATCCTTACACTGATCCGCTGTAACAACTCAAAGAAACTAAAACATTTGGTATCTAGCGAAGAAGAAAATCATTTACAAGTAACAACTGAAAGAAACTAAAACATCGCATTTTTTGCGACCGAAAGTGAATTAACATGGGGTAACAACCGAAAGAAACTAAGACCCGTTTGAGGGCCGCGACGAGTTTCTCGTTGTCCGTCACAAACATCGCTTTGATTATTTTTTAAATCTTTATTTTTCTCTCAACTTTCATTAATTCTTCAGCCTCTCTCCTCTGCCTGAGTGATATACGTCACAACAAGTATTTCGTTCTCGAATTAATAAATAACGCATTCGTTATTCTTCACGGGTGCGCTCGTTTTGTAAAGCGTTCATGCAAAGCGTTTAGCGGACACGTTAATTTTCACGACTGCAAACCGAAAAATTTTTATTTATAGGTAAAGGAAAAACTACCGGGGGTAAGGAGCCGTGAAAAGACCTTTCCTACTATTCATAGGACTACCCTCTCTAATATTGGGTCTGTTAACGTTTGTAGTAACTTTACCGACTGGGCTAATTTTCATAGGACTGCCCTTTCTAATCCTAGGGCTCTTAATGTTTGTAACGGCTTTGTTGGCTGATCGAATGGGAGCCGTGAAAAGAGCTTTCCTACAGGGTATAGGAGTGTTCTCTCTACTCATGGGACTATTGTTATCTGTAGGGGCCTTGTTGGGTGGGCAAATATTGTTATCATTGGTGTTTTTAGCAATAGCGATAGGAGGAGCGTATCTTGCTTATTACCCCTACAAACACATGACGAATTTAGTAGCTAGACCTGCGGCGGGCAAGGACGTGTTTTACGACGAAAAGGGGCTTTATTACGATATACGTGGCAAGCCTTACCTATTCAAGTGGGATGAGATAAAGGAATACAGGATTCTCGATGTGATGGAAATTGATATGTATCCTCTCACACTTGGCGATCGGTTGATTCCTATTGGACGACTTATAAAGGATATGGTTAGATATATAGCATGGAGGAAGATAGACCCAGAATACGCTTCAACTGGCATCATGAAGTTGGGTACAGTCCAATTCGTAAAGAAAGACGGATCATCTATAGTCTTGACGCATGTGTTAAATCCCTATCGATTAATACCTATATTTGACAAATACATTGCACAAAATAATCAGAAATTAGGATATCACATGTAATGTGTTTTTCTCCTGCGCTACTTTCCTCTTTTACTATTACGGTCTGAGATGTAGACGTTTAAGTTGATTAAAATCGTGTACTAATCTTTCCTAGTGAGAGGCTCAAGCGTCCGTGTGGCCTTATCGCTACTAATGTAACAACTGAAAGGAACCAAAACTAAGGGGTTTAGGAGACTTTAGAAGCCAAAGATGTAACGTGTCTATGGCTTCGTCGTTGAGCGAGTCACGCACGAGGCACGTGAACGCTGTGAAACCGTAAACGCCATCTCATCGAGGCACTCAACGCGCTCAGCACACGCCAGCAGGTAATCACCGCTAACCTCGCTTAATTAGGGCGTTAATAAGTGGAATTCTGGGCAAAATTAATAAGAAAGACGGCGTTGCTTAGTGATGGTTTGAGCGCTCGAGTTGATTTGGATGGCTTGGTTGATCGTGTCGTTGCTGAATTGGAGAGTCGTTTAAACAAACCCGGCGTCTTCATCCTGGCGTCGCCCGGTTGTTCTAGGGGTAGTTTGGTCACCGCGTTGCTTAGGCGCGGTTTGGTTGACGCTGTCTACGCCTACGAAAAGTTTGGGAGTAAGGTTGGCGAAGACGTTAGGGGTAGGGTTAACGAGTTCCGCAAAATTGATGAACTCGCTAATAAATTAGGCAGCGTCAACGGGCGTGTCATAGTTGTTACTAGAAGCACCACGGACGCCGTTAGGTTGAGGGATAAGCTGGGCAAAGCCGAGTTGATCTACCTACCCGAGTACTACGAGGACGCCGCAAAGAAGGTGCTTAAGGGGGTTGACCTTGAGGTTGCTAGGGTTAGGCATGAGGGGCTCGGTGAGGGGATTTCGCCGAGCTTGTTGAGGGAGGACGTGCGCAACGATGATATCGAGTCAATCCGTGAACTAAGCCTTGGTAAGGTTAGTTTTGTGGATTTAATCAAGGACTTCCTGAAGAAGGCACCAAGGGATGTTGCTAACCAAGCAGTGATCACCGGTTTGTCGTTCCTACTTGAGAGCAATATTGCTGCTAGCCTAGTTGGTTCGTTGGTGGGACGGTTCCTTGAGTCCGTGGTGGGTAGGTGGAGGAAGAATAGGGATGATGTGCTTGGGGGCTTCGTTAGGCTTTTGCGTGTGGCTAGGGAGGTTAGGAATTACCTATGTGATGAGCGACCCTGTGATGAGCGGTTAGAGGCTGTTTTTGATGAGGTCGCCTACGAGTGGGGGTTGAACATTGAGGAGTTCGCAAAGACCATAACAAACATAGCCAACATCGCCGAAAGAAAACAATTGACCGAAGAAGAGATAAAGAAAATAATCAACGATAAACTGGAGAGCATCGAGGAGGCGCTAGAGAAGATCGAGGACGAGTTGAAGAAGGTTAGGGAGAGGGTGAGTGGTTTGTTGGTTGGTGTTGAGGTATTCTTCATTAATGACTTTGAGGATGGTTTGGTGTACCCCGCCGTTAAGTTGGTTGGTGGGGAGTTGATGGTTCCTGGGGATTATGGCTACCACGAGGTTGTTAGGACCGGCTTATTCAGCACTTTAACGAACGAAGTAGAGCAGAGACTTGGGGCTGGCTCGCTTGTTGTTCTTACGGGGCCTAAGGGTGTTGGTAAGTCAACCCTAGCCGCAGTCACGATCTGGAACCTACTCAGGAGTGGTGAGGTGGGCATGGTCCTACGCATTAGGGAGTTGCCTGATGGTGAGGTGGTTGAGAGATTCAGGTCGTTTATTGAGAACTTCTTAGTTAGGGATTGGGAGTACTTCGGTAATCTAATCGTCCTTTACGACCCGACCGGCGTGTACGGGCAGATCAAAGGTGTTGAAGCACCAAGCAAGCTCGAGACTACCGTGAGGAATGTTCTCGAAGCCGTTAGGAGGGCTATAGAGAACGCCAAGCCAATCCCGGGTAGGGAGCCAAGTGCGAGGGTTGGTGTCCTAATCATACTACCAACAGACCTATACAACGCACTGAGCAACGACACGAAAGGCAAGTTGGAGAGCTACAGACTCGAGGCCCCACTGAATGATACCGAGTTCCTGGCTGAGTTGATTAGGGAGTACACGAGAACCAGCGACAAACCAAGTGGGTGCAAGATTAGTGATGAGGAACTTAGTGAATTAGCCGGCGCATTAGCGAAGTTCGACTCCGGCCACGCGCTAATAGCCAGGCTTATCGGCGAGGAGCTGGCGAGGAACAACTGCGACGTGGGCAGGATAGAGGAGTTAATCAGCAAGGCAAAGGGCAAAGCCGAGGCATTCATGATATTATACATAAATAGACTATTCAAGGTCCAAGAGGACCCCTACACGGCCGAGGCCTTGGTCAAAATCTTCGCATTGAGGAAACCATTCATTGATTTAGTTAGACCCGGTGATCCAATACTGACGCCAGGCATTATTGAGCTAATTGGCGAGGAGAGAGGTGCGAAGACTCTTTATGGTGCTGAGGGTAAGGAGTTGAGGAATTGGTTGGCCCTTAGGCAACACGACCTAATCGAAGATGCGATTAAGAAGCTTCTTAAGTGCATTGTAAGTGAGGGTGAGGAATGTAATGAACTCGGTGATGCGTGGAAGCCTTGGAGGGAGACTCATGTACCCAAGATAAGGAGTAGGACTCATGCCGTGAAATATTTCGCTAGGAAATACGGTAAAAGATTCATCGAAAAATTGAGGAAACATAAAAACTGCTGGAAAAGAGCCGCACTAATCATTGGGTACGCCCTGGCTGGGATTCTTACAGCGCATAGGCACGAGGACTTGTCTGTGTTCCTACCTGAGGATTTGGGGAAGAGTGCCGTCGAGTCCCTTGGTGATGCTTTGAAGAGGTGTGGTGTTGATTATTACCTACTCGTTGGTAACGAAATACCGCCATTAACAATAGGTTTAGTCGTAATGAGTCAAGCTTATACACCTGCCTTGGCCGAGGCATTCATCGATAAGTACAATGAGGCCGTTGCCGAGGTGAGGAGAGTTCGTGACACCGCCAGGGATAAGGGCATTAGTGATGCTGAGAAGTTTTATGGTCTTGGACTAGCCTCAATAATCGTAAAAGCCGTTGAGTTAGGCAAGCCCATCGAGCCCGGCGATGCTGATGCAGTACTGAATCTTGCAATATCCACCATACAACGCGTTGTGTTGCCAGGTCTCATTATGCTAATACTATATGCCTTAAGGCCGTTGAGCGATAAGGCGCCACAGAGGTACATCGAACTACTAGCCGCCGCATCGAATATGGTGAATCTCGACGGTGGCACGGTTAAGCTCATACTTAGTGAGTTGAGTTACGTATTAAACAATTACAGTGATAAGGTTAGGGGGTATGCCTGGTCCCTCGTACATGCAATAGATGCCTACGTCAACCTGCTTAGGAAATACTTAGGTCTTTTCAGTAGTGAGGAAATTAGGGATATGGTTGGTAGGACCGCTGATCTGCTCAATGAGTTGGGTAGGTTCGAGTCCAGCCTGGGCGTCATTGCTTGGGTGTATGCGTTAACCCCAGCGTTAGAATATGAGGATGTGAGGAGACCTATGGAGGAGAAACTAAGCATTGATGTGGTTGATAAGGCTAATGAGGTCCTTAAGCAACTAAACGGTATGAGAGAGAGGGTTCAGGAGTTAATGAGAGATGAGGAATTCATGAGCTACGTCGAATCCCGGTTCGCAAAGGCTGATGAGGAGGCCGTTAAGAAAGAAATCCTTGGGGCAACTTCGCTTCTTAAGGACGCATTGGCGATTTATAGGCTTAATAATAATGAGCTTGATAAGGCGGAGGAACTATTTAACGAGGTAGCTGAGGAGCTTAGGGAGATCGGTGATTACAAAAACTACCTAGTTGTACGTGGTTGGGCATTGCGTGTTGAGGCAATTAAGGGTTCGTTGGTTGGCGATGGGTTGACTAAGTTGGTTGAGGGGTTTAGGCAATTGTACGAGGAGACCTTTAAGGAGCCTTTCGAGGTCACGGCCCCGTACCTCAGTATTGCATCGAGTGCACTTGGTAATTACCTCGTGTCCCTAGCCCTAACGGGTGATCACGAAACGATAAACAAGTTGCTTGAAGAGCATTTTTGGGTGCTGAACGCCTATAAGGAAATCTCGGCCCTAACTAGGCTTATGCTCAATGCCCTGCTCAGTTCAAGGGGTGGGTTAAGCGGTGAGCTTGAGGGTAAACTTAGCGTCATCCCTGAGGAGTTTATTGATGCCTTCGAATCTTATATAGATAGTAAGTACCTGCCTGCGTTAAGGGTTGCCTTCAAGATGATAAGTCCTGAGGAAGGGTATGAGAAGTGCATGTCAATTAAGGATTTAAAGAAAATGAAGGACTGTGAAGGCGCCGTCTTGGCTGTCATGAACGACAGCGATGCCGTTTGGGAGTTAAGATGGAAACTAACTTACTACTTTAACAAACTGATTTTAGAGAGTGAGAGGTCGGGTTGGCTTAGGGAGCTTGGTTCTGATGCCAATGAGTTAATTGGGAAATTTGAGAAGTTGGTGAATGGACTTAATGGCAGGTCCCTAGTCCAACTAATCGCCCCCTCAATCTCTACGGCTCAGTTAGCCCTGATGCTCCACGCATTGATTAATGGTGATGAGAAGCTAGCCAAGGCGCACGCACTCTATGAAGCTGCGAGCATTGCCAAGAAACTACCCACCCACAAACTACCCAAGAGGTTGTTCCTTGAGGCCTATAAGGAGTGTTGTGACTTAGGTAAGGATGAGTTTAGGCTTGCCATCGCAAAGCTCTTCTTCTACCACGTTTAGCCCTGGGGAGTCAGTCTCGGAGTTTTGGTCTGCTCTCATTGTCCAGTTGGTATGGCTCGTGTAATCGAGGTCGTAGTCAGGGTGGTGAATCGATGCGTAGATGACATCCTCTCCACAATCAAAAGTGTGGATCGTGTGAACGTGACGATTACCTAAAGGAACAGGGACTGTATCTTAACGCCGAACATCAGCGTTAAACTCCTTATCGATAGTTGGACAGCCATTATGACGTATAAGAATCAGCCGCTACTCTCTGGGGGGGTGTAGTCCTTCCGGGGCGGTGAGGAGGTCCATTGGTCCTCTTATAAAAAAGCTTTAGTAACGGCGACTGCCCGAGGATATACAATGGCCAAGCCGAAGAAGAGGGCAAAGGAGAGCAGGCTCGTGTACGTTCCCTTCGTCGTAGCCGTAGCGATAGTAGCTCTCTTAGTGGTCTTAGCCTTCGTTAAGCCTCCCGCGACCAACACGACCCAGGCTAACGGCTCTTTCCCCTTCCTGCAGTTCGTTAAGGTCTCGAACCGGGACTACGCGTCGTCGCCGAACACGGTCGAGGTTTACCTGGTCTCCTGGGAGGGATGCCCTTACGGGGCAACCCAGTCCTGGCCCCTTTACTTGGCCTTGAGTCACTACGGTAAGGTGAACGCCACTCCCGACTGGTCCGACCCGGAGCCCCTGCCCACCCCCAACGGGAGCGTCTCGGCGCCGATGCAGGTGCCGGGGCTGCTGTTCCAGTCCTTCGTGCCCAACGGGAGCGTGCGCTTCCACTTCCTCTACATGATAGGGAGGATATTCTATAACAATAGCTTCAGCCTGCCGAACGGCACCGTGATCCCCTTCTCCGGCGACTCCATAGTGACTTTCGAGCAGCAGGAGCTCCAGAAGGACGTCCCAAGCTGGGTCTACGACCTGATGGTCAAGTACGAGCTGGAGACGCCTGTGGGGCAGTACCCTAACCTTGTGGATGCCGGAAACCCTCCGCATATGCCTACGACGTTGTTGATCACGGGACCTAACGGCACCTGGATGATAATCGGCTACGACCAGAACGTGAACCCGGCGGCCCCCTATTTCTTAGCTGCCTCCGGCTACACCCCGCAGGAGCTCTACGGGTACGTCTCGAAGGGGGTTTTACCCAACGTCACCGCGACCTCCAGCCCCCAGGGGTACGCCCGGCTGGAGGCGACGCTTTACATTCAGCAGGAGGCGCAGCAGATACTGAACGTGATTAGGGAGGCTGAATGATTTTTATCCCAGTAGTTAAAGACGAGACTTCCCGAACCAGAACTTCTCCACCAATGCCTTAAATTCCCCGAGGGATTTTTTAAAACGTGGAGTTCGAGCGGTTCGTGGAGAGGGTAGTGAGGCACTACAACGGGAGGGTGAGCGTGGTCCTCTTCGGCTCCAGGGCCAGGGGGGACCACTGGCCTTCGAGCGACTACGACGTGCTCATCGTGCTGGAGAAGGTCGAAGACGAGGCGGAGGAGGCCTCGAAGCTGTATTCCATGAAGAGGGGTTTTTCTGCTGATATAATAGTGGTCACTCCCGATAAGCTGCAGTTGGGCGACGTTAAGGAGATGCTGAAGCACAGGAAGGTGC
>Ga0315298_1002691_pt1 | contig 29549 bp, 36 predicted proteins | sample WHS_1_MG_FD_203077 | JGI IMG/M metagenome (GOLD analysis project Ga0315298, IMG submission 203077) | Extremophilic microbial mat communities from Washburn Hot Springs, YNP, Wyoming, USA - WHS_1_MG | ecosystem: Environmental > Aquatic > Thermal springs > Hot (42-90C) | place: USA: Wyoming... | reverse complement strand
AGCCTCGGGCGGGATTTGAACCCGCGACCACCGCCTCTTTGTAACTCAAAACTTTACCAAGGCGATGCTCCACCAGGCTGAGCTACCGAGGCAAACCACAAAAAGCTATACGCAACTCCACATTTTAAAGAGTTTTGTACCATAAACTGTTTGAAAGACAAATTTATTACAGAATTCTCAATAAACTAATGGTTGAAAATGCGGGGGTCGCCAAGCCTGGTCAAAGGCGCAAGGCTTAGGACCTTGTCCCATAGGGGTTCGTGGGTTCAAATCCCACCCCCCGCACTGCTATGTTGAAATTTGAGGTGGGTTCATCCTGAAACGGCTTATCCTTCGTAAGCTACTGGGTCTTTGGGTTTTCTGAAGATTTTGCCGCCATCATCGTATTCGCCGGTAACGTATTCGAATCCTGCTTCTATTAGAGCGCATGCTTCTTTAACGTTGTGGGCTACTTTTGTTATGTATTCTTGCTCGTTTTTGAAGCGCGCGCGAGAGGATAAATATATGAGTCGCCGAAGGAAGATTTTGCTTGTTGTCTTGCTCGTTGCTCTGGTTATTTTGATCAGTTTAGCAGTATATTATAATAGCGCTTATAGGAGGTTAAAGTTCAACTTGTTGGCGTTGGATTGGGAAGCGTGACATATACATCTGCAGAGATAAGGCTTACTATTGAGGTGCAAAATCCAAACGCTTTACCCGTTTATGTTCCAAGCGGGGACTTTGATGTTTACATAAACGACCAGCACTTCTGCAGCGGTAAATTCGGCTCCTTCAGTGTGAGTGGTAGCAGTAGAACACGTATAACGGTTCCCGTAACGTTTTACCTTTCGGATGTTCCTATGGTGCTGTATGGTCTAATAACAGGCGGCGGAACTGTTACTGTTAAACTTGAAGGTGTAGCTCATGTAATCCTGTTTGATGTCCCATTCAGCACCACGCTATATAATGCTAAGTTCACTTAGTAAAAAGCTTCAACCATCACATTTTTGTTTAGAAGCTACGTGGGGTTTGCAATTTTTCATTTACCGTTTTGGTAGGACTGCATATATTTTGCCTTTTCTTTCCTCGCGCGCGCATCAAATTACCAAAAACAACAAGCCAATACCACAACAACACACAACAAATAAACCTTCTCGACTTCAACGGCTCATCAGACACTCAAAGCGAATCCATAACGAGCCCACCAAACTTAAACCACATCATTCAAAAACTAAACGAGGCTTTCAGGAGCATACAGATAGGCTAATGCTCTCCAGCACAGAGGGGAAGGGGTAGGTGAGAAACCATAGGGGGTAGGTTTAGGTCAAATTTTGAGGTGTAAAAATGCCAAAAGGAAAACCATGGACAAAAGAAGAGGAACAACAGCTAAAAGAACTTGTCATCCGAGGGTTAAAAACCGAAGACATTGCGGCAAAAATGGGCAAAACCAAAGACGCAATATTGAAGAAAATTCAGCGCCTCGGATTAAAAGTAGTCCATCCACTAAACATAGGCCCGACTACTTCCACCGAACTAATAATACCAAAAGAACTGCCAAGCATAGGAGAAGCCCTAAAACTCTTGGCCGCAGCCATAAACGCCTTACAAACGCCAAACCTAAGCAAGGCTGAAATAGCAAGACTACGCAGCATAATCCAAGCCGTAAAAACCTACAAAGAACTCCTCGCAGACTACATAAACTACCGCCAAATAGAAACCCGCCTCATCGAAATGGAACAAAAATACGCGGAACTGGCTGCGAAAGCCCAACAAGCATGCGCAACAAACCGTTGAAAACCCTATTCTAAAACTTAGGTCTAAATATTCGGCAGCATCATAATTAAATGTCCTTCGTGCCACTCATGCAACAAATTTAAAGCAATAAAAGGAATCAGAATACAACTGCTTGGAACATTAGCTTTCCAAAAAGGAGAATACCTATTAAAAATGCCGGAAACTCAAACCTGTAACATGTTTAAAATTGGGCTATAAAAAACCAGCATTCATAAACTTTATAAGAAGAGAAGTCATCATTAACTCTTGACGCATCCTAAGTCCAAAGGATGCGTTCCTTGCGCACTGCGCCTTACTTTTAATCTTTCTTTCCAAGTAAATCTTCAGCTTTCAAAACTTTGGGCGTTTCGTAACCCATTTTCCGCAACATTCCAACATATTCATCATCAACCTCTGACCAAACAACGAGAAAATCATTCTCAGTATCCCAATAAAGCATATCCTCCTCAAAAGATAGATTCTTCATCGAGCCTTTCCTTTCAAAAGCCATATTTGCAGTAGCATTATAAACAGGGCTCCACTCAAAACTCTTCTTCACCGTTTCCCTAGGCCTTCCAGGATCCCAAACATGAAAGAATATTGGATGCTTCAGAAATGGAGCAACATTCATATCTATTGCAACATCAGGAACAGAAGGCTTAATTTTCGAACCCCTATCGCCCAGATTATGAAAACGTAATTTTCTTTTGCCACTAAAAGATGGACACAAATCCCTTATAGGTTGAAGCAAAGACCGCCCATCCACAGTTCCACGCTGAAAAACATCTACAAGTTTAAGCGTCAAATCAGCCACAGAAATCAACGCATTACACTCCCCACCGCTGAAAAATATCCTCTTACCAACATCACTTCTGCCGACAAGCTCTCTCCAAGCCGGAGTAACCTTCCCCTCAAAATGGTCAATGTCCAGAAACAAAGGACTCTCAACATCACCATAAGTCTTAACATACCACCAAGCACAAACATGAGGAAACGCATTCTTAACATACTCCAAATAAGTAAGCGGCTCAAGACGCTGAAGCCTTGTCCTTCCAAACATAGAAATGTATGGCTGAGCATAATAAGCGCAATAAACATCCAAATGCTCAACACAATCCTCCAAACCATCAATCAACTTAGCAATAATATCCGTCGTCTTCTCCTTCGCCTGCTTCAAAAGATGCGCAGCCTTGTAAACCCTTTTTCTCCTCACTACACCAAAAGAATCAAAAACCTCTTGAAGAAGCTTATCATATCTCTCACGAAACAAATCCTCATCGGAAGTCGTAACCGAAACCCCAACCAGCGCCTTAAAAGGCTTTCCTTTCTCACCAACAAGCGAAACACTCTCCCTTTTCAAAAGCATAGAATCAATACCAACATACATCTCAAGACGCCTACCAGCAAACTGCACGAAATTTTAAACATATTGTCTGTTACTTTTGTTACAATTGTTATAAAATATTTGTCACTCTAAATCTTAACAATTATAAGACATAAACAGAAAAAGAGGGGATTTTGCGGGAGATATATTATATAGTCCATGTTTTCGCCAGTTTTAAGCAGGTTCAAATCCCACCCCGCATTGGGTATTGGGAAGTTACATTTGCTCGTTTCGGGGACGCAGGCTTCCATTATTGTTATGTCAGTCTTTGGGAATTGTTATTTACTTCCTGGTGATTTTATAATGTTGGAGTTGGGGTTATGGAGAAAATCGCGGTCATTGGTGCTGGTGTGATCGGCGGGGCTATCGTTAAAAGTCTTCTAAAGAAAGATTATGGCGGCAAAGTTATTGCGACGAGACGCGATTTAGAAAGGCTTAGGGAATTGGAGAGGTTAGGGGCTTCCGTATTTACGGATAACAGAAAGGCGGCGCGCGAAGCAGATATAATTTTTCTTTGTGTTAAACCTAATGATGTGGAGAAGGTCTTGGGGGAAATAAACAAAGAGATAGAGGGTAAAATTGTAATATCCACCGCTGCGACAATTCCGTTACAATTTTACAAGAAGGTAGCGCCGAAAACCAAGTTCGTTAGAACAATGCCGAACATTGCAGTTTTAGTGCAGGAAGCCTTCATAGCTTACTGCTGCGATAACAGGCTAGATGCAAGGGAAAAGGGGAAAATTAAGAAGATTTTGGACGTGATGGGCATATCTGAGGAGGTTGAAGAAAAATACATGGATGCCATAACGGCACTAAGCGGAAGCGGACCAGGCTACATCTCCATAATCATAGAGGCTTTAATGTATGCGGGATTAAAAGTAGGCTTGCCGAGAGACCTTGCATTATACAGTTCTGCACAGACGGTTTTAGGAACCGGAAAATTAATACTGGAAACACGGGAGCATCCGGCAAAAATAAAGGACATGGTGACCACGCCAGGCGGCACAACCATAGAAGCGATTTTCGAGTTGGAGGGTAGCCAAATACGTCAGGCTTTAATGAAGGCTGTTGAAGAAGCTACTAAGAAGTGTGGTGAAATCCGAGAAAAGCTTATGACGGCTAACTGAAAGGAGAAACGTGAATTAATAAATGAATGCTGAAATTAAACGTATTGCCATACAGCGGATTCATATACTTTTTCGTCTGGCAAGGGAGACTTATCGCGAGGACTCTACCCTAGCGCAGCGCTATGTGAATATTGCGAGGAAAATTGCTATGGCCGCCAAGGTGCGTTTACCAGTAGAGTATAGACGCCAAGTTTGTCGCCACTGTAAAAGCTTTATCTTACCTGGCGTTACCTGTCGTGTGCGTATAAAGCAGCGGAGGGAACCCCATGTTGTTATCACATGCCTAAAATGTAGCGAACACATGCGAATTCCGCTGAAAAGTAAGATGAAGGAGAAAGCGAAGCCTTGAACAAGCTTACTTCTAGAATGAAAAGGCGAATTAAACGGGAACTGAGCATGGAAAAACCGACAATATGGATAGGTAAGGGCGGGGCTTCACAGGAGATTGTAAAGGAAATTGCGAAGCAGTTGAGCAAGAATGAGATGGTTAAGATTAAAATTTTGAAAAGCGCCCTAGAAAACACGGTAGCAAAGCAGCTTGCATCAAAAATCGCCGCTATGGCAGAAGCGTCGCTTGTAGAGGTAAGAGGGCATACATTTATTCTCTATAAGCGAAAAACCAAAAAAGGTTCTAACTCAGTTTAGGTCCTTTTAAGCTGGTTTATTGATGCGCTTAAAATGTTGTGCCTTTCAATGGGTGAAAGTGAAAGCCTTTATATTTGGCTTCATGTTTTACTGAAGGAAAAGCCGAGAGGATAAATTGTCTTGATAACCCCTCATGATGTTCCAGCACGAGTATTCATCGAGAAACTAGCCAAGTATCTAAAGGAAAATGTGGATGAGGTGAATCCCCCGCAGTGGGCCAACATCGTGAAGACCGGTTCGCATGTTCATAAGCAACCGCAAGACCCTTATTGGTGGTACATTCGTTGTGCCTCGCTTTTAAGGAAAATTTATGTTCATGAACCAATAGGCATAGAAAAGCTAAGGGCTGAATATGGGGGGAGAAAGGACTTCGGTGTTAGACCAGAACACGCGGTTAAGGCTGGCGGAACTATAATTAGAAAAGCCTTGCAGCAGTTAGAGGCTGCTGGCCTCATTGAAACTGCTAAACCCAGAGGAAGAGTCGTGACCCGTGAAGGTAGAAAACTCCTGCGTGAGATAGCTGAGGAAGTGCATAAGGAACTTGTTAGGGAGTCTCCACAGCTAGCGAAGTATGGGAAGGGCGAGTAATGTCAGAAGAAGAGGAGCTTGAAGAAATTCGCAGAAAAAAGCTTCTAGCAATGCAGCAAAAAATGGCTGAAGAGCAGAGGCAAGCCCAAATTCAACAGCAATTGGAACTGCAAAAGCAAGCAATTTTGAGAAAGATTTTAACTCCGGATGCTAGACAGAGGCTTGCAAACCTTAAAATGGTCAAACCGGAGTTCACCGAAGCTTTAGAACTGCAGTTAATCCAACTGGCGCAGCAGGGAAAGCTTCCAATACCCTTAAGCGATGAACAGCTAAAGCAGATACTTATCCAGCTTCAATCTCAGAAGCGTGAAACAAAGATAAGGAGAATATAAAATGGCGAGAAACAAGCCAACAGCCAAGAAAAGAAGACTTGCAAAAGCTGGAAAACAAAAGAAAGCCGTTCCAACATGGGTCATTGCCAAAACAGCTGGAAAATTCAGGACACACCCAAAACGGAGGCAGTGGCGTACTAGAAAAATAAAAGCTTAGGGAGAGAATATACCGTGAAGGAAGATAAAGACGTTGAAAGTAAGGAGCTAGAAAAAGAAGAAAAAAGCGAAGAGCCTGCTGAAGAAGCCGAAAAAGAAGAAGAAATTGAAGAAGCTGAAGCTGTGACGGAAGAAGGAGAGGAAGTGGTCTCTGAGGAAGCTGAAGAGAAACCGTTAGTTGAAGAAGAGGTTTCTAAGGAAGAGGTTAAACCTAAACGGGAAGAAAAAGTTGAAGAAGAGGAAATAGTTGAAGAGAGAATCTACACTGTTCCTCTTGGCAGGGCTTGGATTATGCCGCCGAACAAGCGAGCTGCAAGGGCTGTTAGGATATTGGAGAATTTTTTGAAGAAACACATGAAGCTTGAGGCTCACAAAGAAGGTGAGGAGGAAGAAGAGCCCAAAAAACTCATTATTACAAATGAGGTGAATAAGAAGATTTGGAGTAGAGGCATAGAGAAGCCACCCCGAAAGATTCGGGTAAGAGCGGCGAAGGATAAAGATGGCAATGTGACTATTTACTTGGCTGAAGGAGACTAACCCTTGCCTGTATACTTCTCCAGCCTTTTCGGGAGCGCAAGCATAGGAGTTTACGCACTTGCAACGGATAAAATTGTGATTATCCCAAGCATAGTGCCCATTAAAAAAGCCAAAAGATTTGAAGAGTGGCTGAAAGTTAAACTGATACACACAACAATTGGCGGCTCAATTTTAGCTGGTGCTCTTGCGTGTGCCAACGCACGCGGCATCCTTTTGCCACACATAATCCGCGACGAAGAACTTGAGGCCATAAACGCTGTTTTTGATGGAAGGATAACAATTATGGAGACCCGGAAGACAGCTTACGGAAACATGGTTTTGGCAAACGATTACGGAGCAATAGTTGACCCGCGATTGAAAGCAGCTGAAATTAAAATGGTGTCTGAAACTTTGGGTGTTGAAGCTGTTCCTGGGGAGATTGCTGGTTTGCCATATGTCGGTGCTTTGGCTGTTGCCACAAACAAAGGCGTTTTGGCTCATCCGCTTTTGAAGGATTCGGAGAGAAAGCTTTTAGAGGATGTGCTCAAAGTTCCAGTTGATGTGGGCACGATTAACTGTGGGATACCCTACGTTGGAACGGGTTTAATCTGCAACAGTTACGCGGCTGTTGCTGGGGCTTTGACAACCGGACCCGAGATGTTTATAATTGGGAACGCCTTGGATGTGGTGGAGGAAGATGAGCGCATTGAAAATCTTCAGGATAAAAGGTGAAATTCGAAAGCCAAACATGGAAACGTCGTTCAAAAAGGAAGTTGCCGCCATAAAGCCTGAACACGCAATTGAGAGGGTTTATACAGAATTGGGAAGTAAACATCGAGTTAAACGTTTTCAGATAAAAATACTAAGTGTTGAGGAGATTAAGCCCGAAGAAATAGAAAATCCAATTCTCAAAAAATTGGTTATTGGAGAAGAATAGCATTGGAAAGTAAAATTGAGGAAGAACTCCGCAAACTAAACTTGGAAATGCGCTTTTTAGAACAAACAGCCGAAACAATTCAATCCAGAATCAACATGGTAAACGCTGTTATAACAGACTTAACATACGCAAGCATGTCGCTAGAAGGACTGGAGAAAGAAAAAGAAAACGCTGAACTGTTAGTGCCAATCGGTGGCAGCTCCTACATAAAAGTGAAACTTGCCAGCACAGACAAGGTTATAGTGGGGATGGGAGCTGGGGTCTCAATTGAAAAAACCCTGCAGGAGGCAAAAGAAATAATCAAGAGTCGACTGGAAAACTTGGAGAAAACACAGGATTCGCTTCAGAATCAACTTGTCCAAGTGGCGCAGAAAATCAACGGCGACCGAGAAAAATTTGAAAGCCTAGTTGCCCAACTAAAAGAGGAGAAATCCTCATAAAATGTTCGAGAAGCTTAAGTCAGGCTTAAAAGGGCTAATAAACAAGGTTACAACGGTCGAGCTTAAGGCGGAAAACCTTCGTCCGGTGCTTTCAGAATTTAAAATGAGCCTCATAGAAAATGATGTTGCTTTTCCAGTGGCTGAAAGAATCTGCGACGAGATGGAAAAGCGTTTAGATGGAGTGCAAGTTAGGAGGCTTGAAGACCGCAGAAAAATTGTGGAGGAAAACCTTCAGGAAGTCCTCCTTGAGATTATGCTTACGAATAACAAGATAGACTTTTTTGGGGCTATTGAAGAAAAACGGAAAAGAGGAGAACCCTTCGTCATAATTTTTGTTGGAATAAATGGCACTGGAAAAACCACAACCATAGCTAAAGTTGCCAACTTCCTGAGCAAGCGTGGCTACTCAGTTGTGCTTGCATGCAGCGACACTTACAGAGCTGGCTCCATCGAGCAATTAGAAGAGCATGCAAAACGCCTTGGAATAAAAATGGTTAAGCACAAGTATGGCGCAGACCCGGCGGCAGTAGCCTACGACACGATAAGTCATGCGAGGGCGCATGGAATAAACGTTGTCTTGATAGACACTGCTGGAAGAATACAGACAAACAGGAACCTGATGAATGAACTTGCAAAAATAAAACGCGTCGTAAACCCCGACTTAACAATTTTAACAGTGGATTCGCTCACAGGAAATGATGCAGTTATGCAAGCGGAGGAATTCCACAAAAGTGTAGGCATAGACGCAACGATACTCACAAAAGTTGACGCAGACATAAAAGGCGGTTCAGCCATAAGCGTAACGTATGTGACTAAAAAGCCAATTCTCTTCATTGGAACAGGGCAAACATACAACGATCTAGAGGTATTCAACCCGGAAAAATTTGTGCAGCTAATTTTGAAGTGAAAATTTAATGAAACATAAACACTTGGTGATTTAGAAACATTAGCTTCAATCATTGCACTAAGCGTATTGAAGGTTTTGCAAGCATAATCATTAGGGAAAAACTGCGCGCTTTCATTAGTAATATTTGCAATCAGCTTGCGGCTTGATCTTGCGCAAGTGGCGTCCGGAACGGGAATAGCGGGAATTGGAATTGGAACTGTTTGCAAGCGGTTCTTTTGGAAGTTAAGAAATTTAATGGAGCTATTTGACTTATCTTTCGTTCAGTTTCTGGTCGGCTTTGATTTTGCAATCATCATGTTCATTGCTGTGATAATAAAGCAAAAAGAGGAAGTTGCGCCTACTCCACAACCACCGACAAGCTAGAACTTGCTATAGGCATCTCTTATTTTTTCAATAGCCTTAGCAGTATTGTCTTTGCAGAATATAGTCGGTTTTCGCTTTGTTCGTATATTACCGATTTGGAGTTTTCAATTATGTCTGCGCTTATTTCGTATCCTCTATGGATTGGCATGTCGTGCATTATGTAAGCGTCACTGTTCTTTAACAACTCTTTGTTTATTTGGTATGGCATCATAAGTTTGACGCGCTTCTCCTTTTCCGCTGCGTACTTTGGGTCTAGGAAGAATTCCATGTCAACCCAAGTGTCAGTGTAAACGAAATCTGCGTCCTTAACTGCTTCTTTAACGTTTAGTGTTGTTTCCCAGAGTCCAGTTTTCTTTGCATCTTCCAAAAGCTCTTCGTCTCTTGATGGTTCGTTGAACATCGGCGTCACAGTTGTTATCTTAACTCCTGTTTTTGTGCACCCCTCAATAAGCGAGTTACAAACGTTGTTGTGTATGCCTACATAAACCAGCTTTAGCCCCTTCAGCTTTCCCTTCTTCTCCTTCATTGTTAACAAGTCTGCTATTGCCTGACTCGGGTGATATTTCTCATCGCATCCGTTGATTACTGGTACACGTGAAGCTTTAGCCATGATCTGTAGATCAGCGTTTCGCAGCAATCTAGCCATTATACAATCAACATTACGTGACAGGTATTGCGTCTCATCGTAAACATCCGCTAACGTGAAGTTTGTTGTTCTCCAATCAATGTAAAGCGCGTGGCCTCCTAGCTGTGTCATGGCGACCTCAAAAGAGACACGCGTTCTCGTTGAAGTTTTTTGGAAAATCATGGCTAAAGACTTGCCATCCAAAGCGTCCTTGTACTTTTCAGGATTATGCTTAATTTCGATTCCTTTATCGATAACTTCCATGAGTTGTTGACTGGGCAACTCCTTAAAGTTGATTAAGTGCATAATTTCACCTTTCAGACAAAACCATCCTTTTCTAATTATAAAATTTTCCGATTAAATAAGCAGGGTCTTAGCCATAAACCAGAATAGAAGGCATGTACTTCACATAATTACTGAAGAGTAAGGAGGTTTAAAGCAATAATATTGCTTGTAGCTTCAAACAAGGACATTGCAAGTCTGAATATTCAAAGGCATATTCTTAAGAATTATTCATTCAAAAAGAGTAGCAAAAACTTCAACGATAACCCCATTTATGAAGCTGAAGTTAACGGCAAAAAAGTTGAAATGGTGACTTTAGACCAAGAATCTGTTTACGCCCAAAACCTAATAGATTTTTTCACGAATACAGAACTCGTAATATTTATTTCGAGACACAGCAGTGCGAGCGGAACTCCAACACTTTCTGTGCACACGCCCGGAAATTTAGGTGAGGCAGAGTTAGGTGGGCTTCCGAGAAATGTTTCTATTTCGCCAGCCAACGCTATGAGAGATGTTCTGGCGAATATGGCGCTCCTTAAAGAGGAGATGCATTTGCGATATGATGTTTGTTACGAGTGCACCCATCACGGTCCATCCTTAAACGTGCCAGCAATGTTCGCTGAGCTTGGGAGTTCTCAAAAACAATGGTCTGACTTGAAGGCTGCTGAGGCTGTTGCTCGTGCAGTTATTAAATCCATTGAGAGTTTCGGTAAGTCAAAAGCTAAAGCTGTGCTTGGGGTTGGTGGACCACATTATAACGCCAAATTTACTAGAATCGCTCTTGAAAGTGAAACCGCTTTTGGTCACATGATTCCGAAATATGCTCTTCCATACGCAGATGCTGAGGTTCTCAAGCAATGCGTAGAGAAAACCTTAGAGAAAGTTGAGTGTGCTTTTTTGGATTGGAAAGGAATAAAGGGCGAAGATAAGCCAAAGATTCTTGAAATGCTTGATGATGCTGGGCTTCGGTTCGAAAAAGTATAGAATGCAAAATTTGTTCTTTCATGGGAAAATTTAATAGAAATAACTTCAGTAAAGTTATTAATGCTGACGTCTACAGTAATGTTTATATCAGATTTAAAGTGTTGAGTTCGGGAAGACTCATGGGCTTAAGGTCATTCCTATCGCAATGCGCAAGAACATTAAAGCTAGCTGTGAAACCAGGAAAAAGCGAGCTTTGGCTATCAATAAAAATATGCTTCATAGGCTTAGGCGCGGTTGGAGTCATCGGTTTCATCATTAAAATGCTGGCGTCAGCCATAACTGGCGGAACAGCAGCTTAAGAAGGAGAAAGCATGGAGAAGAAAGTCGAAGAAACGCCGACAAAAATTTTCGCTGTAAAGACTACAACTGGGCAGGAAAGAAACGTGGCTAAACTTGTCGCTGCAAGGATTGAAATGAATAAGATTCCAATAAAAGCAATTCTTGTACCAGAAACTTTGAAAGGATACATCTTCGTGGAGGCTGATGGGCCTCACTTCGTGGAAGAGGCAATCCAAGGTGTGAGGCATGTGCGTTCAAGAGTTCCAGGCGTTGTAAACTTTTCAGATATTGAGAGATACATCGTTAGGAAACCAATAATTGAGGAGCTAAGCGAAAACCAGATTGTGGAGATTACTGGCGGACCCTTTAAGGGTATGCGGGCAAAAATAACGCGTGTGGATAAGGCAAAGGAAGAGATAACGCTAGAATTGTTGGAAGCTACTTTCACTTTGCCAATAACTGTACATTCAGACTACGTGAAGCTCGTTGCGAAAGCAAAAACTGAAGGTGAGGATGAATAAAGGATGGGCGAAAGAAAAGTTGTTGAACTGCTCGTCAGCGGCGGACAAGCTACAGCTGGACCGCCGTTAGGCCCTGCTTTAGGTCCTTTGGGCGTTAATGTGATGGCAATTGTGAACAAAATAAACGAGCTTACGAAAGATTACGCCGGGATGAAGGTTCCAGTGAAGGTTGCTGTTGACCCTGAAACAAAGGCTTTTGACGTGAGCGTTGGAACACCCACTACTTCCGCGTTGATTGTGAGCGAACTTAAGATAGAGAAGGGTTCCGGCGCTCCTAAAACTCAGAAGGTTGGAAACTTGACTATTGAGCAGGTTTTGCGTATAGCCAAGATTAAACGTCATGAACTTTTGGCGAAAACTCTTGAGGGTGCAGTTAAAGAGGTTTTAGGCAGCTGCATCAGCATGGGCGTGACTGTGGAGGGCAAAGACCCGAGAGAGATTCAAGCGGAAATCGATGAAGGCAAATATGACGAAGTATTTAGCAAAAGCGAAGGATAAGAACACTTTTATAAGCGCTCTCCATTTCCTTTTTGGCACGGAGATCGCTGAAATGCCCTTAGACCAGAAAACAATATTAAATGCAGTTAAAGAGGCGAAGGAAAAGTCAAAGAAGAGGAATTTCGCTCAATCAATAGAGCTTGTTCTAAGCCTCAAAGACGTCGACATGAAATCCTCCGAGGGCAAGCTTCAGGAAATAGTTGAACTGCCGCACTCATCCGAAAGGCAAAACAAAATATGCGTAATAGCATCTGGCGAGCTTGCACTTAAAGCGAGAAAGGCGAATACAGACCTAGTTATTGAGAGATCAGACCTTGAAGGATTAGCTGGAAAGAAAAAGGAATTGCGCAAAATAGCAAACGAATATGACTTTTTCATAGCTGAGGCTCCATTAATGCCTCTTGTAGGTAAAGTTTTAGGTCCGGTGCTGGGTCCACGTGGTAAAATGCCCATTCCGGTTCCTCCAACAGCAGATATCGAAAGTTTGCTTGCAAAACATAGAAAAACCGTTGTTGTGAGGCTGCGCAACCAGCCTGTTTTGCAGTGTCGCGTGGGTACAGAGAACATGAAAGAAGAGGAAATATCTGAAAATGTTCTGGCTGTTTTGAGGGCTGTTGAGGGAAAACTTAAAAAGGGGATTAAGAACATCAAGTTCGCCTACATAAAAACATCAATGGGCCCCCCCGTGAAAATTAAGCCATAAAGAGAGATGAACCCGATGCCATCCCAGCAAGTCCTACAAGAAAAAGTCGACGAAGTTGAAAAGGTAAAACAACTTCTGGCGCGCTATAGGGTTATAAGCGTTGCTGGATTACAGAAGGTTAGGGCATCTCAACTCCAAGAATTCAAGAAGAACTTGGCAGACAAAGCCTACATGAAAGTTATAAAAAACACGCTGATGAAGATTGCAATCGAAAACTGCAAAGAAAAGCCCGAATTAAAAAAGCTTAGCGAACACTTAACAGAGTCAAACGTATACCTCTTCACGAACTTAAATCCATTCACGTTAGCTCTTATCCTCGAAAAGGGCAAGGTTAAAACGACGGCAAAGGCAGGCGACATAGCAGCCTTCGATGTCATAGTTCCCGCTGGAAACACTGGGCAACCGCCAGGCCCAATTATAAGTCAGTTAAACGCTGTTGGCTTGCCGACCAGAATTGAGTCTGGTAGCGTTTGGATCAGTAAAGACACTTTAGTTGTGCGGAAGGGCGAAGTTATTGATGAGCGTCTTGCAAGCGTCTTGTCGAAGCTTGGAATAAAACCCGTAGAAGCTGGGCTTACAATAAAGGTTGTTTACGATGACGGCTTAATAATAACCCAGGAGCAGCTTCAAATAGATATTAAGGGGGTCAAGCAGGAAATCGAAAAGGCTTACTTCGATGCCTTCGCGTTATCTCTAAGCGTAGCGTATCCAACGAGAGAAAACGCAGTAATCTTATTGCAGATCGCCCACCGCGAAGCTTACGCCCTGGCAATGAATGCGGCAATACCAACAAAAGAAACTGTTAAGGACTTAATTGTAAAGGCGCATATGCAAATGTTAAGCTTAAGTAGTAGACTGCCCACTTTAGAGGAAAAAGCCGTTTCAAGTGAAAAGCCTTAAAAAGGTAAATGATATTTGAATTGAGAGGTGAAAAGATATGGAATACATTTACGCTGCAATGCTCCTTCACAAGGCTGGAAAACCCATAAACGAAGAAAGCCTAACGCAGGTCTTAACAGCTGCTGGAATAAACGTTGACGCGGTGCGCGTAAAAGCGCTTGTTGCCTCTCTGGCTGAGGTTAACATTGAAGAGGCGATTAAATCCGCTCCAACAACGATGGCAGCCCAAGCACCGGCCGCTGCGCCAGCCACGGCACCATCAGCAGAAGCTAAGCCGAAAGGAGAAGAAATGAAGAAGAAGGCTGAAGAGGAGAAAGCCAAAGAGGAAGAGGCGTTAGAAGGTTTAGGAGCATTGTTCGGTTAAACCCTTATGCGTTTTTAGTCGATTTTTAATATAGTTCCACAGTATGATTGGTACCCAACCGCATATAATCATCAAGGTGCCTGGAAAAGCTCTTAATTCAAAGTTGAGTATGAACGTTTCGAAGATGAAGAATGATATGCACATGGCAATTACGGAATAAAGCATTGTTCTTTTATCGAATTTTTTCGCTGTTTGTATCCCAATAAGTCCCGCGAAGAAGAAGTCGCCTAAACCAAGAGACATGTAAAGTGTGTTTCCATCCATGGTAACAGTTGGAACTATTGGTATTGTTACAAGTATTGGAAGCCTTAAACTTGAAACGTGTCTTGCAGCTGAAACCATGGAGCCAGTAAACAAAACTAGGATTACGTCCATAAGTGTCAAAAGCGCAACGAAAATTAATGTTGATTTCCACGTGAATACGCTTCCAATGTAGATTATCACCAAAACTGCGAATATCACTGCATAAGCATTTATTAGATAAGGAAACCAAGCTGGGGTTCCGCTGAAAAACAAGTATAGGCATAGGAAAAGTGCTGGCGGTAACACTGCCATGTAAAATCTTTCCTTTGTGCTTTCTCTTACATCTTCATATAGCCACGACACAAAAGCGAAGCCTGACAAGCAGAAAAGTACTAATCCGCCATAAGCCACAAGAATGTTTGAGCTGAAGTTGAATAGGCTTATTATGGCGGTCATTAGGGGAACAGCAAAAAATGTTATGAAGAATATTTTTGCTTTTAACTTTGAAATATCTGAGAAAATGTAGGTGAACAGGAATAGTAGCATTGAGTATGAGAACAGGAAAAGCGTCATGACAGCCATCTGTGGAACAAAAACTATGAGGGAAACCGTAATGCTTATTGCAGCCACAAGCAGAACAGTGTCCTTCACGCCGAACTTCCTCTCTTCCAAAGACTTCCTTAATTTTTTCTCGCTTTTCTCGTTGAGCATTACAGCTGTCATCGTAACAGCGAAAAGCGTCAACGGCATGGCAATGTCAAACTGCATAGATGCAAAATATGAAAACAAACATTTAAACCTTAGAAGTGAACTCTATGTTAAAAATCGCCAATGTAGCCATAACCGCTTCCTCAGTTCTTACGGTTTCAGTTCCCTGCATGGGAACGGTGTTAACAACGAAATCAACGATGTCGTCTAGGGCTAGTTCCTCCAACCTTGCTATTTCGTATAAACCTTTGGTTGGAGCACCAAAAACCAGAAGAATGTTTTCTGCTTTTTTCCACTTCTCACATATGTCTTCGGCAACATCTGAGAATGGGACCCCATATTTTGAGGTGGCTACGGTCAGGTCAAAGGTTCTGCTGCTAAGCAGTTTTCCAAGAGTTTGTTTTTTCATAGTAACCTTGTATCCCCAATAGTGCGGTATCTCTTCGCGACTTGCTAAAGCCGCTTCAACTTGCCCATCAATCCGCGTGACCTTCACTGTTATGCGTTGACCCCTAGCTAATTGTTTATTAGGTATTAGCGCTGTTTTCTCGACGCCGATGTCCACTCTCGTGCCGCTTTCATTGCATGATACGGTTACACCTTCACGGTATTCGCCTACTTTTAAGTCTCTTATCCTGCGGTTTAGCGGGTGATGTGGTGTTCGAAGAGGTGGTAGCACGCCAGCGTACTTTAACTGCGGATTCAGTTTGAATAACCGCTTTCTCAGATATTGTGGCGTCTCAATGTACGCTAATAACATAGCCACCAAATTCATGTCAGCCTCTTGTTTAACATGTGGGTTGTCTGGGTAAATTATGATTTCATTCACCCTGAAGATTGCTGCGGCTCTTCCAATTAAACCTATTTTCGTGGTTTTTTCCCGCAAATGTGGAGTGTCAGAAGCGACAGAGGCTGGTATGGCTATAGAAATTTTTTTCTTAAGCAACTGTTTGCTCTCCCAACAACTATGGTAATTTGTGCGTCATGCTTAAAAGATTTGATAAAGGAGTTAAAAGCATAATAGATTCTGCAGCACAGTTTAATGGGTGAAGTTCGTTGCCAAGAGCCAAAATCCTTGATGACTTAGGTGAAATTAAAAAGATTGACAGAAGCGGCATGCTCTCCTTCTGCGTTAACGCTGCACTACATTATGGCGAAGCAACGAACCTAGCAAAACGCATGAACCTAAACTATCCTAAACCTAAAGCGATAATCGTCGCTGGAATGGGCGGTTCCGCAATAAGCGGCGAGCTGCTAAAAGACTGGACCAGAGAGAAAATTGCTGTTCCAATTGAAGTTTGTCGTGAATATTCCCTTCCTGCATATGCGGACGAGAAAACACTTGTCTTCATCATAAGCTATTCTGGAGAAACAGAGGAATCGCTAAGCGTTTACTTGGATGCCTTCAAACGAGGCTGCATGATTGCTTGCATAGGCTCTGGCGGTACGTTGCAAAAATTGGCAGAAAAAATGAAAGTGCCACATCTAAAGGTTCCATCAGGCATGGCTCCAAGGGCGGCGCTTCCATACCTGTTTGTGCCGCTGCCAATCTTTTTGGAGAAGATAAGTCTGGTTTCTGGAGTTGAATCTGAAATTTTAGAAGCACTGGACGTGTTAAATTGTATAAGCGCCGTTAACTCTCCAGACAAGCCATTGAAGGAGAACTTTTCCAAAAGGCTGGCGGTGGATATTTGTGGAACGGTCCCCGTGGTTTATGGTTTTGGCGTTTACCGTGCCGTAGCGCAGCGCCTTAAACAGCAATTCAACGAAAACAGTAAAGTTCCATCAAAATGGGAGACTTTCCCAGAGCTTAACCACAATGAAATTGTAGGATGGGAGGCTTCAGGAGAATTTGCAAAGCTTTTCTCCGCGATTTTCTTTAGGGATACCGATGAACCAGAAGCTATCCGTGAGAGGATAACGATTACAGAGGAGTTGATACGTGAAGAATCTATTAAAACATTCGAAATACGTGGCATGGGTAAAAGCAACCTAGCAAAGATGTCTTCCGCAATTTGTATCGGGGACTTTTTGACGGTTTACTTGGCTATATTACGCGGTGTAGATCCAACGCCTGTAAAGACAATAACAGTTTTGAAGGAAAAAATGAAGCGTGTAGGCGTCAAGGAAAAGGTATTATGCGAACTGCAAAAGCTTACAAAGTAACCCTTTAGCTCATGTTTTTCCAGAGATGAAGTCAAAGAACATTTTTTCAGCAGTTTCAATTGGCAGGAGCTGAGGCGGATTTTTGAAGGCATAAGCGCAAATTGGCAATATAGCACCCCTCAGTCCTCTATCCAAAGCTATTTTCACGGCTCTTATCACGTCAAACAGCACCGAACCAGCATTAGGCGCGTCAACTGTTGAAAGTTTCAAATCTATTTGCATGGGCGTGTTACAGAAGTATGTGCCCCTAATCCAGAAGTAGCTGTCTCTCCTGTTGTTTAGAAAATCCACATAATCCATAGAGCCAGCAACAACCTCAGCCCTGTAGGGCAAAGCAGCCTCAACAGACCGCGTCTTAACGGTTCTCTTAACATCCCTAGTGCGCTCCAACGTGTCCAAAGACTCCGTGCCACCGCCAACGTCAAGCTGATAAGTTTCAGTTACGCGAACGCCATGCATAGAAAGCAACTTCAACAAAGTCTTATGCAATGTTGTCGCTCCCACCTGATCAACTAAATCGTCACCAACAATTGGAAGCCCAGCACCCTCAAATTTTCCAGCCCAAACTTTGTCGCTTGCGATGAAAACTGGTGTCGCGTTGATAAAGGCGCATCCAGCGCTTAAAGATTGCTCAGCATACCATTTAGAAGCCTCTACAGCTCCACTTGGAAGCAAATTGAGCATAACCTCAGCATCGTTTTCCTCTAATACCTTTTTAATGTCTGCTTCTGGCTGACTGCTTATTTGGATAACCTTCTGTGTATATTCGCCAACTCCATCTAAAACTGGACCCTTTTGCACTTTGGCATTTAACGGCGGAACATCAGCCACTCTAGGAGCGTTATTTGGCTCTGCAAAGATTGCTTGCGACAAGTCTTTACCAACTTTTCTTTCGTCAATATCGAATGCTGCAACAATTTGAATATCTCTTGGATGAAAACCTCCAAGATAAAGGTGGCGTAGCCCTAAGCTTTCTTCCTCCTTTGTGCAATTGCCGTAATATCTTAAACCTTGGATTAGGGCTGATGCGCAATTTCCAACACCCGCCAAAGCAACTTTTATCTTTGTCAACCCTTTTGTCCTCCAGCTTGCATTCATATTTTCAAGACTACCATATAAAAGGCTATGTTAACACACTGCTGTTCCGTATCATGCGCGCGCTGAATTATAACCTACCGCCGTTGTTGCGCCAATAGAAGAAAAAGTTCACAACTTTTGCTTAGTCAGGCACTTCTGAAGGCGCTACAAGCTTAACGGTATAACCCTGAGAGGTAAGCTTTTCTGTATGTTATAGCCGATGCGTGAGTCTCCGCCACCACCTGCTGAAAAAATTGCACTCCATCAACTAAGTCTAAAAGGTCTTGGTAGCAGAGTTCTCAAACTCATCACAAATTGAAGTTATTACTTTTAAACATTAAACTTTAAATGATGAGCAGATGGGCGTTGGCTTGCTCGAAACTGTCTTATAAGATATGCTTCCCTTAATATAGGATGGTGATGTACGATGGGTAATGCTTATTTGGATATGGCTGTTTTGCGTTGTCCAAAGTGTGGACATTTTTACGTTGACGCGTCATGGTATGTCGTTGAGATGGAGTCGGACATTGAATGTGGATATTGTAGAGAAGAATTTAACAGTAAGAAAAATGCAACAGACCGTGTGATGCTCGAGTTTCAAGTTGACGAGAGTGGCAAAATGCGGAAAGCGAAAATAACTGAGCATTTAAAACTAGAATAACGTTTATGCTGTTGGTAAGCCTTAAGGCTTAAAGAGTTCAACTTAAAGAGGCTGAACAGATTGGCAAGTGAAGCGGGACCTCAGGATAAATTCAGTTTAATTATTGAGTTAGCGCGTAGAAGAGGCTTTTTTTGGCAATCCTACGAGATATATGGCGGAGTAGCCGGTTTTGCAACATACGGTCCGCTTGGAGCGAAACTTAAGCAGAATATTGAGAAAAAGCTTAGAGAGCTTTTCGTTAATAAGCTTGGAATTTTGGAGATAGAATCGCCGATAATTGCTCCAAGCGAGGTTTTTGAGGCTTCCGGTCATATTGATCACTTTAAAGAACCCATGGTTGAATGTTTAAATTGCAAGAAAAAGTTTCGTGCAGACCATATGCTTCAAGAGTTCGCTGGGATGGGTGAAACTGAAACCGAGAAAATGAGCCTAAAAGAGATACAGGAGGCTATTGAAAAAAACGATGTTCGTTGTCCAGACTGCGGCGGCAAATTTGGCGAACCAAAACAGTTTCTAACGATGTTTAAAACCACAATAGGTCCATACTCTGAAACTGTTGGTTATGGAAGACCAGAGGCTGCACAAGGAATATTTGTGGAGTTTAAACGTTTATACGAGATGGCTAGGGAGAAAATTCCATTTGGTGTTTTGCAGGTCGGTCATGCATTAAGGAATGAGATATCTCCTAGGCAGAGCCTAATAAGATTAAGAGAATTCACGATAATCGACTTGGAGTTTTTCTTCGACCCAGAAGAGCCAAATTGCTACCTGCTGAAGAGCGTTGAGGATGAAGCCTTAAGACTTGTTTTGGCTGAGCATAAACTGAAGGGCTCGGAGCAAATAACCGAAGTAACCGTTAAAGAAGCATTGGATAAGGGGTACATTAAAGCGGAATGGCAAGCGGTCTTTATGGCTTATGCAAAAAGACTTTTAATCGATTTAGGTGTTCCAGCAGAAAGGCAGCGTTTCATAGAAAAGCTTCCATGGGAAAGAGCTCACTACTCATTGCAAAGTTTTGACCAGCAGGTCTATGTTGACCGCTGGGGCTGGGTTGAAGTTTCCGGGCACGCGTATAGGACTGACTATGATTTGAAGCGGCACATGAAATTCAGCGGCGAAGACATGCGAATCTACAAGGAATACGCAAAACCGGTAGAGAAGGAGGAACTAACCCTAAAGCCAGTTGCTGCAAAACTTGGGCCAGTCTATAGGGGAGAAACTGCAAAGATTTTGGAATTACTTTCAAAAGTTGATCCGAAGGAGGTTGAGGCTTCCTTCAGCAAAAATGGGTATTACATGCTTGGGAAATTTAGAATACTCCCAGAGCACGTAGAAATAGCGCATCAGAAAAGCCTTGAAAGGGGAAAACGCTTCATTCCACATGTTGTTGAGCCAAGTTTCGGCTCAGACAGGCTGCTCTATGTAGCGCTTGAATATGCCTACCACGTGAAGGATGATAGAGTGATTCTAAGCTTTCTAAGAGACATAGCGCCGATACAGCTAGGCATTTACCCACTTGTCAACAAGGATGGAATACCTGAAAAGGCGCTGGAGGTGCATAGACTTCTAGTTGATGAGGGCTTTACTACGGAATACGACGATGCGGGGTCCATTGGTAGGCGGTATGCACGCGCCGATGAAGTTGGCATACCGTTGGGCATAACAGTTGATTATGAAACGCTCAACGATGAGACTGTTACAATCCGTGATAGAGACTCGTGGAAGCAGGTTAGAACAGCAATTAGAGATTTGCCGAAACTTTTGCATGACTACTTTAGGTGGAAACTGGATTTTAAGGACTTGGGTAAGCCTTTACAAGAATAAATCGTCGCTAGCTTTTTTAATACTTCAGCGTATCATATGGTAAGGAAAACCCATAATTTATCGGGGCGGAAGATTTGGTGATGCCAGCAGAAACAGAAGAGCGCGTAAAGAGAAGAGCTCTAAACGTTTGCCAAGACCATATTAGGAAGGTAGTGGAAGTTGCTAGGAAAGTTCCGCAGATGATGGACTGCTTCATAAAAAATGATAAGGAAAGAGCAAAGCAACTCTTCATAGAGATTAGAAAAGGCGAAGATGAAGTTGACAATGCACGAAGGCTTGTCTCACAGGAACTTGCAGAAATAGGCGCCATCCTCCTAAGCAGAGAAGACTTTCTGAGATTTACAAACTTGACAAGCGAGATTGCTGACTTCTCGGAGGGCATAGCCTTTCGCTTAGTTGAGATAATGGAGCATGGATGGAATGTTCCATCAGAGGTTAAGAAGGACTTACTGAAGCTTTCAGAAACAGTTTTAGACGCTGTAATTAGGCTTAGGGAAACGGCAATGGTTCTCACTTACGGCTCTGCGAAGGCTATGGAGAAGGCTAAGGATGTTGAAGTTGCTGAACGGACTGTGGATGAGCTTTACCGTGAACTTGAAATTAAACTTCTAAACAGCAAACTTGAGTTTCCAGTACTAATCTTGTTAAGGGACATCCTGCAACTTCTGGAGGATTCTGCTGACAAGGCTGAAGACGCTGCAGATGCGGCGCGAATTCTATCGTTTATTATGTGATAAGGACGAAAAACCAAAATGCCAAAGAAAAAAATAGAAGTGGAATTCATCGAAAACTTTCTTGTTGTATGGAACCCCACAGACGGATCTGAACTCTATAAAATGGGTTTTTATGGAAAACCAGTCGGGATACCTAAACCGAAAATTCCAGAATTTAAGGTTCCTCTGATCCTCGACCTTATGGAAGGCTTGTATCTGACTGAAAAGAAAATTATAACAGTTTATGAAGGCGAAGAAAAAAGGAGGGTTAACCTCAAAACTTTAAGGCAGAGGGCACGACATCTATACGAGGATTTTGACGAAAAATACACCGTTTATCGTGATCTGCGGGACAATGGACTTGTTGTTACACCTGGAATAAAGTTTGGATGCGACTTTGCAGTTTATAAGCATGGACCGGGTGTTGAGCATGCGCCTTACATGGTCTCTGTTAAAAGTGCCAAGTCAGAGATAACAGCGACAGAAATCGTTAAGGCTGGAAGGCTTGCAACAACTGTTCGGAAAAGGTTCATCATAGCTGTACCAGACATTGAAAAGGAAAAGGTGAGATATTTAATATTCAAGTGGTTTAAGGCGTAGGTTCATTCTTGTCCCGCCGAAATTATTTTCAGCAACTCTGCCTCCAACGTTGGTTCTTTCGGATTCTCAATTACCCTTCCGATTTCGTTACCTTCCATATCAAATACTATTATAAGGGGAATTTTGTCAACACTGAAGGTTTCAACTTCTGGCGGTGAAGGCGGAATTCGCCATTTTCTAGTCCTGCTCAGCGGGTCTTTCTTTAAACCGCCAAAAACTCTAACTTCTAAACTAGTTGCTTCTGATATTAAGGCTAATATTGGGATGTTTGCAGCACAATCTTTGCACCACTCCGCTGAAAAGGCAACCACAAAATAATTTTTAGCGAATTGTTTGAGTCTATTCGTGATTTCATGGTTAAGCTTGTAAGCTTCTTTCCTTGTTAAAAATTTTTCTCGAAAGTCTTCTAGGCTATTTATGTATTCGTTTACTGTAACCGTTTTCTTTCTGGTTTCTGCCAAGTTCGCCTTCATTTTTATCCTGGCATTAATGTCTGGTTGACAAATTCTCCTCTTACATGTTGGTGCGGGTAAATTTTTGTCGCTGTAAGTGTGCATCCGTCCGCTATTGTGACGTCATCAGCGACGACTGAAACTTCGCTTATTTTTGTTTTTTTCCTAGGGTTTGAATGCACTGTTACGTGTCTCCCGATTATGCTTTCTTTTATTTCCGCCTTTTCTTCGATTATTACTCTGTCCATTACTGCAGAATTCTCTATAACGGCATCTTTCTCAATTTTTGTATAATTGTCAATGCATGAGTTTACGATTCTTACCCCATCGCTTATTTGGCAATGTCTCCCAATTAGCACAGCGCCTTCAACCTCTATTTTTCCCTGTTTAATCTTCCTTACGATTTCTTTTCGCCTTCTCTGCGATTCTACGCTTTCTCCCTGAACCCATATCTTTGCTCCTTCTTCTATTCTTCCACCGAAATCAGTCAGCGAAGCGAAGCGTCCATTAAGCATGTCTTGCATGGCTTCCAAATAGCGTTTTGGTGTGCCAACATCATACCAGTTTCCCTTGAGAGTGTAGCCATAAACCGGCCTGTCCGTTTTTATCACATATGGGATGAAATCATAACCAAAGTCTAGGCGTTTTTTTCCCCTGATTATTTCTTTGACACCTTCTTCCTTGAATATTTTCCTTATTTCAGGTGAAACCATGTATAAGCCGGTGTTAGCCAAATTTGATGGCGCCTCTTTAGGCGTTGGCTTTTCCACGAAACGCGAGATTCTCATATCCTTGTTTATGTCCGCTATTCCGTAACCCTCAACATCTTCAACCTCTCTTAACGCGATAGTCATGATGGCGCCCTTTTTCTGGTGGAACTCAACGAGCTCTTTTAGGTTTACGTCGAAAATGTTGTCACCTTGAACCGCAAAAACCGGGTCTTTAACGTTGTAGTATTCCATGTTTATCCTTGCGGAGTCTGCGCTGCCAAAATCTTCTACATTCGGCTGGTATTTTATGTGGACACGTGGTGCTATTCCATATCTTGCGGAGAATCCATAACCTGACTCAAAATAGTCATGTAAATCCCTATAGTTTGTGTATCCCTTAACTCCGAAAATGAAGTTTCTGATGCCTTGACGGGCTAGTGATAACAATGAAATCTCTATCAAGGGTCTGTTTAATATGCGCAAACATGCCTTACTTGTTTCTGCGGTTAGTGGGAGCAGACGCTTCGCTTTTCCGCCTACCGGGATAATCACTCTTAATCTTTCTGACGCGTAGTTGGCGTTCAAAAGTTCGTCACCCTACAAACTTTCACTAATGGTTTATCCAATAAGCGTATTAAACTTTCTAGTTTGAAAGTGAATTTTATAACCTCGATGTGGACTTATGGTTATGCAAAGGCTTGAGAGTAATGGGGAAAATAGGCAGCTACCTGCGTTTAATGCGCCCAGTTAACTGCTTAATGATGGGCTTTGCCGTTATCGTCGGCGCGGCTCTTGCAGATCCAAACGCGTTAGATGCTGGCTGGAAGTTTCTTGTTTACGGCTTTATTACTGGCTTTATGCTGACTGCGGCTTCCATGGCTATAAACGACTATTATGATAGGGAGATTGATGCTGTAAATGAGCCAAACCGCCCAATTCCAAGCGGAGCCGTAAAACCTAGAGAGGCCTTAAACTTTGCGTCCATTTTAACTTTTATTGGCTTTTTGTCTGCTTATTTGACAAATTATCTTTGCCTTTTTGCAGCTCTAATAGCGTGGATAATTTTTGTAATGTACACCACCGTTGGAAAGCGCAGTGGGTTGCCAGGTAACTTTCTTGTAAGTGCTTGTGTGGCAATTCCCTTCGTTTATGGGAGTCTAGCAATTGCAAGCGAGGTTAAGTTCAACGTTCTAGTTTTTGTTTCTATGGTGTTTTTGGCGAACACTGGTAGAGAAATAACCAAAGGAATAGTTGATGTTGAAGGTGATAAAGTGAGAGGTGTAAAAACTCTGGCAGTGCGTTATGGTGCGAAAAAGGCGACATGGGCAGCTGTTTTATTCTACGTTTCTGCCGTGGCGTTGAGCCCATTGCCCACGCTTTTTATGACAATCTCCTTCTGGTTTGCCCCGCTTGTAGTTGTTACTGATTTTGGACTTTTGGCATCAGCACTAATGCTTTTGCGTGATTATTCCAGAGAAAATGCGAGGAAAATTAAGAACGTGGTTCTCCTATGGTTTATCATTGGGCTTTTAGCTTTTCTAGCCGGCGTCTTGAGGTGAATCCTTATGGGTATTGAAGACTTTCTGTGGAACATTCTTTTGATGGTTGCTTGTTATGTTTACATTGGATTTGTAATTGCTGTTTCTGAAAGGTTGGATGTCTTTTTTCAAGTGTCGCGCAAGGCATCCCGCAAATTCTTACATATAATGATTGGAAATCTGCCGTTTGTAATTCCCTTCTTCACGTCAAACATTTATCCAACACTTGTGGCAGCGCCTTTTATAATTGTGACATTTTTAGCTTCGCCGTATTCGCCTTTCAAACTCAACGATAAAATTAAGGGACTCGCAGACATAACAGAAAAGGGTCACCATCTGGGTCTCGTTTTTTATGCCATCTCCTACACTGTTTTAGCGTTTTTATTTGCTTCAAAGCCTTACATGATTTCTGCCGGTATTATGCCCATGGCTTATGGTGATGCTTTTGCCTCAATCGTTGGAGAGAGATATGGCAAGAGAAAGTATGAACTCCTAACAAATAAGAGTTTGGAAGGCTCCGTCGCCATGTTCTTTTTCAGTTTTTCCAGCCTTGCAATAAGCCTAACCTTTTTCTCGACACTTTATCCATTCTCGCTTTTTGACAAGATTTTAACTGTGGCGGTGGTGGCTTTGGTTGCAACGGTTGTTGAAGGCCTTTCACCGATGGGTTTCGACAATTTGACAGTGCCCGCCTTCAGTGTTTTAACGTTTGTGCTGCTTGATCGGGGTGCCTAATTTGGTTTTAGTAGTGATTGACGGATTAGATGCGTCTGAAAAGAGCACTCAGGCTGTTATGCTTCGCAACTTCCTAAAAGCATGTGGAAGAACAGTTTTTCTTCGCATTCACCCTTCCACCGACAATTTTTGCGGAACCGAATCCAGACAGTTTCTTTATTCACGGGGGAAAGGCGCTCACTTCGCTGCTGCTTTATTTTATATGGTGGATGTGATTCGTTCGATTCTGTTCTATTCATGGCGAAAATACGACTATGTAATCTTCGTAAGGTATTTAATGGGGACTGCTTACCTTCCATCACCGATTCACAAAATTGCATACAACTTTTTCGCCATATGGGTGCCAAAATCCAACTTCATGTTTTTCTTGGATGTCCGACCGGAAGAAGCCTATAAGCGTATTATGCATACACGTAAAAGGCTGGAGATGTTTGAAAGTTTGGGAGAACTTGGGAAAATTAGGAGAAAAGCGCTTTCGTTGGCTTTCATGGGCAGCTGGAAAATAGTGGATGCAAACAAGCCGATTAACGATGTGCATGAAAAAATCATTGGAACCTTAAAATTGAGTGAGAAAAAAGTTTAGTCTGGTTCTGTGTGAACTGTTACCACTGTTTCTGCAAAGCGTCTTTTCACGTTTTTCTCTATCCGTGAAGCAATTTTGTGTGCTTCCTCTATTGATATTTGCTTTGCGAAGCTGCAGTCAATGCTTATGTAATGCTTCCCCTCAGCAGTGTACGTCACAATCCTTTTACAGCGTAAAGCTTGCGGAAATTCTTCTATAGTTTCTTTAATCATCCTCTTAATCTCCTTCTCATTAACTTCCGAGCTTTTTCTCGTCTTAACATTGAATGGTTCTATGTGGACTGTTACATTTTCAACTTCGCTTATTTTTCCATCTATTTTATTTTCGATTTTTTCAGCTATTTCATGAGCCTCTTGAACTGAAAGTTTAGGGTCAACCCGCGCATGTAACGTTATGTAAAGCTTTCCGTCAGTGTGAATAGCCTTTATTCTATGCGTTTCTTTGACCCCCTCAACTTCTGATGCCAACTTCTCCACAAGGCTTTCGGTTTTAATACTCTCCTTTAATGGCTCAACGTGAATTGTTGTTTCTGCCTCTCCAAGAGTCGCCTTTATGCTTTCTTCTATCTCTGAGGCCAAGGCGTGTGCCTCTTCCAAACTCATTTGTTCTGGAACTTTCACCGTGGCCTCGATGAAAGTTTTGACTCCTGCTTTTCTAACCCTCAGGTCTTCGCATCCGCATACACCGTTCACACTTAGAATTTTCCTTCTAACCTTTTCCACGATGTCTTTTGAAATTGCATCGCTAAGCTCCATTCCACTGCTCCAAAGCGACTTTGCACTCAAATAAATTAGCATGGCGCCTAGGATTATTGAGGCTGCAGCATCCCCATAATAAATTCCTTGAGTTGCAAGTCCGAATCCCAGTAGTGCGATTATTGTTGAAGCTAAATCTGCGATGGCGTGATAAAACCCAACTTTCACTGTTGAGCTTTCCTGCTGGATAGCTCTTGAGAATATTCCAACTCTGAAAAAGTCAATGCAAAAGGTGTAGCCTATTGCCAAAAAACCCGCCCACTCGAAACCAAAGTTTATGTAGTTTTGGTTTCCAATAACCTTTTGAACAGCTTCATATATTATTAGTAAGGCTATTCCTGTCAGAACCATGCCGCCAGTAAGTCCACCTAACGATTCAAACTTTTCATGTCCATAGGTGTGCTCTTCGTCTGGCGGTTTAAGTGCGACGCGCGCTGCGAAGAAAAGTCCAAATGTTGTTAAGGCGTCAAGTAATGCATGAAGCCCATCGCTTAAAATCGCCAAACTGCCTACAGCTAAGCCTAAAATTGCCTCCACAAGGACGACACTTGATATCGCAATTGTTGAAAGTTTAAGAACCATTAGTTTATTGCTTTCCGAGGCGTTTTGCATTATTCTTCGTTTTATATCGCTGAAACTGGGGATTTAAGGGTTGCGCGGTAGCGCTACACATTTATTTATGCTTAAGTCCTTAAAGTCTGAAAGAGCTTAAGTGCGAGCGCAAGTAGGTCTGATTTGCATGGCGTTTACTCCGATACAGAAAATCCTTGAAGGAAATCACTTGGGCGAAAGAGTTACGATTAGGGGATGGGTTTATCGTAAGCGTGAGGAAAAACAGACAATTTTCCTTGTTGTTCGCGACGCAACAGGCATTATACAATGCACGGTCAAGAAGGGAACTTCAATGTGGGATGACGCTGAAAAAATCACGATAGAATCGTCACTTACACTTGAAGGTGCAGTCAAGGAGGATAAACGCGCTCCAGGAGGATATGAGATTTCTGTTGAAAAGCTTTCCATAATAGGGTTAGCTGAGGTTTTCCCAATAACAAAGGATAAGAGTGAAGATTTCCTTAGGGATGTTCGGCACCTTTGGCTTCGCAGCCGACGTATGAACTTAATTATGAGGGTGCGAAGCGAGGTTTTAAGCCTTACACACGATTTCTTCAAACAAAATGAGTTCATCGAAGTTTCCCCGCCGATGTTCATTACAAGTGCGTGTGAGGGTGGCTCAACCCTTTTCTGCTTGAAATATTTCGACAGAAACTTGTATCTGACGCAGAGTGCGCAACTTTACCTTGAAGTTTTAATTTACTCTCTCGAGAAAGTCTATTGTGTTGCCCCATCATTTAGGGCTGAAAAAAGCCGAACAATTAGGCACTTAACAGAATACTGGCATATTGAAGCTGAACAAGCCTTCGCTGATATGAGTGACCTTATGCGTTTAGAAGAAGAACTTTTAGCTCACGTTTGCCACGGCACTGCTGAGAGATGCAAGAAGGAAATTGAAGAATTAGGTGCAGACATTTCAAAATTAACTTCTGTTAAAACGCCCTTCCCTAGGATAACGTATACCGAGGCAATTGAGAGGCTTAACGCCAAAGGCTTTCATATAAAGTGGGGTGAAGACATGGGGTATGACGAAGAAAAAGCAATAGCTGAAGAATTTGGAAAACCCTTCTTTGTGTATGACTATCCAAAGCAAATAAAGGCATTCTACTGCAAAACGCATCGAGATAGACCCGAGATAGCCATGTCAACAGACATTCTTGTTCCACGCATAGGGGAAATTTCAACTGGTGGCGCAAGAGAAGATGATAAAGATGTGTTGATCGCGAGAATAAGGGAGATGGGCTTAAAAGAAGAGGATTACGACTGGTACATTGACTTGCGCCGTTACGGAACTGTGCCGCATGTTGGTTTTGGAATGGGTTTGGAGAGACTTTTAACATGGATGCTTGACCTTGAAAACATAATAGACGCCATACCTTTCCCAAGAACAATAAGGAGATTCTACCCGTAACTTCTAGAGAGAGCATTACATTAAAAAGTATGTATTATATATACTAGCTTGTGAAACTGCCTTCTCCGGAGGGAGGGAACTCTAAAGAGTGGGTACAGAAAACCTTGACAAAATTTTTAACCCAAAAAGTGTAGCTGTCATAGGTGCAAGCGATAGAGAAGGCTCCGTTGGAGCTAGACTAATCCGCAATTTAGTTGGCGTAGGTTATCAAGGAGTCGTTTACCCAGTTAACCCGTTTAAGTCTACTGTGCAAGGTGTAAAGGCTTACCCAAGCATTTTAAAGATTCCATGGCATGTAGACCTTGCCATAATAGCAACTCCAGCGCACACCGTCCCACAAATAGTTGAAGAATGTGGAAAAGCTGGAGTTCCCGGAATAATAATTGTTTCTGCTGGCTTCAGAGAAACTGGAAAGGAAGGAGAAGCCCTCGAAAAACAAGTTCTTGAACTTAAAGACA
>Ga0315298_1002690_pt1 | contig 29561 bp, 16 predicted proteins | sample WHS_1_MG_FD_203077 | JGI IMG/M metagenome (GOLD analysis project Ga0315298, IMG submission 203077) | Extremophilic microbial mat communities from Washburn Hot Springs, YNP, Wyoming, USA - WHS_1_MG | ecosystem: Environmental > Aquatic > Thermal springs > Hot (42-90C) | place: USA: Wyoming... | reverse complement strand
ATTGGTGCTCAACCGACAAAGGGAGAGCGCGGAGAAGCCCGACGGGAGTCTTAGTCTGCTCATAGTACTGGATGAAAGCCGGCGAACTGTGCCGCTTGGAGCCGTGGAGTAGGGAAGGGGCAGACACGGTTACGGGGCCGACACTCGGGCACACGTGGGACACACAGTGGTCCTGAATCGTGTACACGGAACGAGGTCGGATAACGGGGCGGTGGAATCCGTGACTGGAGGAACCGTGTGCGGGAAAACCGCTCGCACGGGTCTGTGGGGGAGCCGGTGGGAAACTGCCGGCTCTACCCGGATCCCAGCCACCATGCCCCCTTTCGGTCACCCCGTTAAAAGTTGAGAGTTGAACGTTCCACGTTGAACGTTCCTGATCCGTATACCGGACATCGTGTCTGTCCCCATATCTGGGCGCCCGGCCGGCTTCGGCCGCCCGGCCCGGCCCTTGCTCAGGTCCACCGGGCCAAGAGCTCGGTCGTCCAAATTCCGTGTCTGTCCCCATATCCCGCCCCCGATCCATTTGGCGTGATCAGCCCACTGGCGTCGGTCAGCCCAAATATCGTGTCTGTCCCCATATTCGGCCCAGCATGCACCCTTTCGGTCACCTCGTTGAACGTTGAGAGTTGGACGTTGGACGTTAAACGTTCCTGACCGCTATACCGGGCATCGTGTCTGTCCCTCTATTTGCTCTGCCGGCCCCCGAACATCGTGTCTGTCCCCATATCTAGCCGCCGCAGCCAGCCTCGACCATCCGACCGGCGGTTGAGGAGCGCCGACGGCGCAAAATTCCGGTCGCCGAGATAGCGTGTCTGTCCCCATATCCCGCCCGCCATCCGCCCTTTCGGTCACCCCATTGAACGTTGAGCGTTGAACGTTGGACGTTAAACGTTCCTGATCCGTATACCGGACATCGTGTCTGTCCCCATATCTGTGTACCGCAGCCAGACTCGCCGGTCCAACATCGTGTCTGTCCCCATATCCGGCCCAGCATGCGCCCTTTCGGTCACCCCATTGAATTTTGAGCGTTGAACGTTGGACGTTGAACGTTCCCGATCGGTACGCCGGACATCGTGTCTGTCACCATATCGGCTATACCCGACATCGTGTCTGTCCCCATATCTAGCCGCCGCAGCCAGCCTCGACCATCCGACCGGCGGTTGAGGAGCGCCGACGGCGCAAAATTCCGGTCGCCGAGATAGCGTGTCTGTCCCCATATCCCGCCCGCCATCCGCCCTTTCGGTCACCCCGTTGAACGTTGAGCGTTGAACGTTGGACGTTAAACGTTCCTGATCGGTATATCGGACATCGTGTCTGTCCCCATATTGGGCTGGACCAGATACCCCGGGTTGGTTCCGCAGTGAAAAGGGGGCGGGGTGTCAGTGAGGTTTTGTTCCAAAGCGGCGGGCTTTCTCTGCGTAGTCTGTCAACATCGTGCTTGAGCTCCCGGGAAACCTGGATCAACACGACCTTCTAACCCGCCAATTCTCGTGCAGCGGTACAGCACTGGATGGAGCGGCCAGTTCCTTCTTGGCGAAAAGAGCCACCAAAAACGGGAATTGAACTTGCAACTGTTCCGCCTCAAAAGTTTCAGCTTACTGCGATCTGAATTTGAGCGATTGCTCGACCTCGGCTTTCCATTCTGAACCCAATTCATCAGCAGGCTTACCCGTGAACTCTTTCCAGACGCTCTCGCTGTTTTTTCCTTCGCGGATGGCGGCGTTCAGATGACATACGATTTCAGGATCGTATTTTTCGGTCACCCAATTCAGGAAGTTCGCAGTAATGCGGTAGGACGCATCGTAGCGCAGGTTCGGATTGCGTTGTCGGCTGAGCCAGACGAGGTCGGCGCCGTGTCTTTCCGGCTCGAATTTGAACCATCGGATGTAATCCGTGATACCCTCAGTTAGCCACCAACTCTGGGGTCTGCTCCCGCCACGAGGGGGCTCGGCCGTACTGCTGAACGACATGGACCATTTCATGAATGAGCGCGTCCACAGCTTCACCGCGCAACTCGCGCTTGATCCAGTCGGAGTTGGCCGTAATGCGCATCCCGCTTGCGGCGACGATGCTGAGACTGGCCAGCGTGGCCACGTCATTGGTTGATGCGCGCGGAACGGCCGGCAAGAGCCACGTCGAGTCGGCCTCTGAAGGCGCGCGATGCTCGATACGGATTCGGACCTCGGCTTGTGCGGCGGTCGCTACAAGCAACAACGCAGCTCCCAGTGGTTAAATTGGCGGTACGAAGAAGCGGCGAATAATCCGGCACGCGGTTTTCATAATCTGATGCGATAGAACTTTCGGCTTTCAGTCGGGACAATCAAACATGGCGACGTGCATTGGATGTCGCGGTAAGGACCGGTCACCTCGTCGGCTTCCTCGAGCACGCCTTGAGGCCATGACAATTCGAGTGCTTCGGTTGTCATACGAAGCGAAATCCGGGGGGCCGAATTTACTACGACCCGGAATGTCGCTTGCGCACTTAGTGGGGGCACACCGTTGTCGGTGACAATGACAGTAATGTCTCGTTCATCCGGGGCACTGTCGGGTGTCCATGTGAAAAGGCCGGTAACTGAATCAACCGTGGCCCCGGGTGGTGCGTCCGGACCGAGGCTGAACGACAGCGTTTGCGGTGGCAAGTCTGAGTCGGTGGCGCCTATTGGGAAGGCGAGCGTCTGCCCCAACACCAGCTCGCGATCCGACAGAGGAGCAAGCACGGGCGGGGTGTTCGAGAGCCTGTTGGGCGCGCGTGGCGTGGGCAACGTCATGCTCACAAGCTCTTTTGCGCCGTCCGGGAATCGTCCCTGACTGACGTCTGAGGTTTGGGGGCCGAAGGTGACTGCATCCAGAATCGTGCCGTCGGGTGCAGAAAGAACTATTGCCTCGCCGCCTTTGTTCAGGGCGAAACTGACGTGAAGATCAGCGCAATCGGCGCTGTTCTGACCGTCTTCGTTATCAGCCCATACGAGGAAATAACCCCCCGGAGGAACAACGTATCGCCCGTTGTTTGGGATGCGGAACTGGAACCGGTTGGTCAAGTTGTCGCTGAGGTAGCAACCGCCCAGATTGGCGATGTTGGTGCCGGCGTTGTACAGCTCGAACCAGTCCTCGAACTGCCCGTCAGCCGGGTCGGCCAACGTCCGGGTGTTGTCAGCCATCCATTCATTGATGACAACCCGCAACGGGGTGCTGGCTGGCGTGTTGGGTGCGCCCGGGGTCGAAAGCGGCCATTGATCTCGGAAGAATGGCTGGCCATCGGGCATGTCTCCATATGCCCAATCGGCGGACAGGTTGGTGTAGGTGAGGTAGTCAACCAATTGGTTGGTCCCACCCATCGCTCGTGAAAGAGCAACCTGTCCGGCACCCGGGCTCAGGCGGAAACTGGCGTGAAGCGCAGCGGGTGTGGTCTGATGCGGCTGAGCGTCGCACCAAACCACAAGGAACCCGCCGGGTGGCACCACTGCGTTCGATGGAAAAGGCCAAACGGACAGATTCGAGTAGGTATCACTGAGGAAGAAACCGGCCATGCTCACCGCGTTGGTGCCGGAGTTGAACAATTCGATCCACGGATCGTGTTCGCCGGCGTTGTCGGTCGGGCCCGAACCGTTCTCTGCCTGCACTTCGTTGAGCCAGAGCGTTGGGAAAGGTGGCAAGAGCGTGGTTCCCGAGTTGGGGGCGCCAGGTGTGGCGGCTGCCGATGCGGTACCCTGTAATTCAGCAGTCAATTGAAGGCCGAACGTGATGTCCGAGCTGTTGGGCTGGTTTTGATGCACTTCCACAGCCAACAGATTCGTGCCCGGTGGGAACAATTGTGCGGGCAAAGTGAACACGTCGGGTGCAGTGGCATCGCCGCCCGGCGGCTGGCTGGTGGTAAAAGTGAGATTGGTCACAGGGACGTCTTCGGCGATGCGCAGGCGTTTGACCTCGCTGCCGTTGACGTAAAACACCGCCCCGTCATCTACATAAGCGCTTGCGGTAACTGTGTAGCCGGCAAGGTCACTTGTGACGACGACCGGGATGCGGAAATAGTAAGCGTGTCCGCTGGTGACATTGTTGGTTGCGGTTGCTGGCGGATTAAGGACTGTGCGAATCAATGGCGTGATGGACTGATTGTTTTCGCAAGCGAGAAGACCGGAGCCGGTCGGCCATGCGCTGTCGTCAAACTCCCTTGCCATCCAGTTGATGCCGTCGAGATTCGAGACTTGCATGTAGCGCCAAACGCTTTCATAGGCCAAGAGCGTCACTGAACTCGGTCCTGTGATGTTTGTGTTGGCCACGGTCCAGTTGGCCACATGACTGTTGTCCTGGGCGGGATCGCGCAACTGGATTGCAACGCCGGGTGCGGTCCGTGGCCATGGCGGTGCCGATTCATAGCGCACGCGGTCCACAACGATCAGCGGTGTGGAAGCCGGCCCGGGTTGTTGAATGCTCAGTGTTTCGCCTTCGGCACGAAGGTTGCCGTTGTATTGATCGAAGACGAGAACTCCGGGGCCGTAGGCCATGTCAAATGCTACTCGATCGCGCGCCAACACCAGAAAGCCGCTGGGCGGGATGTAAGCGCCGGGTGGAAAAGTGTAATCCAAACCGTCGATTTCCCACCCGGACAAATCAAAACCATGGGTAGCGGAGGTGTTGAATAGCTCGACGAACTCAGCTCTAGGCAGCGGTGGATTGTAAAGGATTTCGTTGATCACTACCGCATCGGCCGGCGAGGGTACGACTCGGTCGTAAGTAGCGGTAACGACATTGCTCGTCCCGCTCAGTGGCCGGGCCTGTGTGTCGAGCCCAACCACGCTGAAAACATTGGTGCCTGTTTGCAGGGGCACCACAGCCGTCCAGTTGGTAACTGAGGTCCAGCGGACCTGCCATGGTTGGCCGTTGATTGCCAGCGTGTTTACATGGACAGGCGCTGTGCCTGTCAGCACACCCAACCCGTTGCTGACGGTAACACTCGGGTTGACTGAGAATGGCACTGTCACGGTTGCCAGTTGCGACTGCAAAAATGCCCGGCGATCGCGGAACCAAGTCTTTAGCGCCGTCGGGCTGGTCAGAGCCGAGCCGTCGCACCATCCTACGCCGTTCTCGATGAGGTTTCGGTACTTGACGTCCATCAGCGGTTCACAAACAGCCGGATCAAACGGGCCGTTGATCGCGTCCTCGACAGCGCGCCAGTAAGCGCGCACAAAGGGCGGGTGCGCATACATTCGACTTACCGTCGGGTCATCCGACTCGAACAACGGTGCAGTCTTTGGACCGTAGTTGGCGCTGTAGCGGGTCGAAACAAGCATCAGCCAGTCGAGGTCGAACATGTAAAGCTGCCATTTGCTGTCGCGCGGCAGGTAAGCGTACATGTTCTTGCCGATGATGTGGCCCCATGAATCGAAGTTCACGATGATGTGCTCGACGGCGAAGATTCGCATCCATTGCTCGACATCGACGAGACCGAAAGTGGCGGTTGTGTAAGGCTCGGGAGAAGCGGCGTTCAACGCGTCCACAAGGGCGAACAGATTGGTGTAATCGTGGACGCGCGGGGTTGACCGGTACATCCATGTCCAGCGGTATTTCTCGCGTTTTTTGGCGCCGCCGGTGGTGGTGAAATTTTGCAAACGAGGCATCGGATCTGCAATCAGACCGCCGCTGTCGCTGAACTCGAACGCGCGATCAATCTTGAAGAATTGGCCTTGCGGTTTGTCCGGCACCCATGCTCGGACAAAACGGCCGGCAGGCTGGATGACGGCTTCGAAGACCGCGCGCCGTGCGGTATCGGTCACGCCGTTGACGTGCAATCGAATGTGATAGCGATGGCTGAAAGCGAGGTTGAGTTTGTCGGCGATCCAATAGGCCATCTGTTCCTGGATTGCTGTGGTCTCGTTGCCGTGGCCCCCGGGCCAATCGAGCACAAGGTCCGTGTCGCCAAGGAATCGGTTGTCCGGAGGCATCTCGAGGCTGTATCCGCATCTGCCGCTGTCGGGGCCTGTGAACCCTGGCGCGATGTAAGGGCTTCCGGCGTACATGGCATTTGCGTTGTAGATCGCACGCGAGTTGCCCAAAACAAATGTGACGTCGAAAGGCGAATTATCGAGCTTATGGCGGCTGTTCCAAGTGTCGAGGGTGGCCCTTGTCATCCAAATCCGGTACGTGGGGAGGTTGCCGGCCGGGTGTTCCTCCCCTATGCGGACGAGGCACTCGCGGGTTGGCGCGTCGCTCGGGAACGTGCTGCTGGCCGGCGGGGCGGACTTGTCAGTGGCTTGAACACTGAAAGCCACAATTGTCCTCGTGGTCTGTCCGGGAATTGTGGCTGAAAAAATGCCGTCGCCACCAACGAGATCGCCGTCTGTTCCGTCGTCTTTCATTGGCAACTGGACGACCGTCGAACCCGGATCGATCCGGTACCGCAGGAAGACCGATGCCACGCCGTCCGGGTCTTCGACGCGCGCATTTACCACCATGGGCTCGCCGAGGTCGGGCAGGACGGGTTCATGGCGGACTTCGGTGATGGCTGGAGGCGCGTTCGCTGCTGCACGGCTGTTGGGTCCACCCGGCGTTCCCGGGTTGGCGGGCAAAGTCATGTCACCGGCACACTCGAGCCAGTTTCCGCGCAACCGCAGGAGGATTTGCGGATGTCCTTTCAGCCAGCGCACCGCGGCGCGGATGGTCACGTTGCGTGTGCCTGAAGCAAGTGTTGATGTAAGCGGTGTTCGGATGCGGTTGATCTGGTTGTCACCGCGGCCTACTGCCCTAACATGATACGAGCGCGCGCTGTTGTAACCTTCGGCAGTTTCCAAGCCGGACCGGGACTCGGTGCCTTCGGCGGTCCAGCCGGTCGCTCCGGATTCGAATGTGCCGTTTGCGATGAGGTTGTTTCCTGTGGGCGTTATGACCTGCACGTCATCCAGCAGACATTCGCCTGCCCCCATGAGCAATACCTGGAGCTGATCAGCCGTGCTGCTGCCATTGTCGATGGTCCCGGTCGCCGAGATTACGGTCCATGGCGCTTTTCGTGTCTCATCGCTGTCGGCCCAGTTTGATGGGAACCGGCCGGAGACACGCACATCCACGCGTTCGAGGCTGCTGCCGCCGCCATCGGCCCACTGCGGCCATTGCCCGCCTGTGCTGTAGGTGACCTCGTCAACAACAATGTGGATCAAGTTGGTAATCAAAATACCGGAAGAGTTTGTCGTGATGATACTGTCCGGCTTGAGGAGGGCAAGTCGCTCGCCGTCGCCGGCCAGTTTGCCGCTGAAATTGCCGACCGTGTTGGCGGGCGTCAGATTGGTGTAGTTTGCCATTAAGTGCCCGGCGTTTTTTGCGATGACGAGGTACCCGCCTGCCGGGAGCACCGTGTTTGTTGGGATGGTGAAATCGACGGCGTCTGCAAGTCGCCAGCCGCTCAGGTCCACCGCGCTCGGACCGCGGTTGAACAGCTCGATGTATTGGTCATCATCGTCCTCAGTGATCGGGTGGTACATCAGCTCGTTAATGATCACTTGGCTGATTTTGGCGGGGGCGTTGTTAGTGCCGGGCGTGCGTGCGGCGAGAGGAGAAAACAGCTCGGCCCCGTCTGGCCAGCGGCCCATAGCGACGCCGACCTCCTGGCCACCGAACCTGACGACGTCCAATACTCGCGTGCCGTCGGGTGAGCGCAGGTAGATTGTTTCTCCTGCGGCGTTGAGAGCAAAGCCGAGTGCGGTTTCCGTGAAGACCAGAAAACCCCCCGGTGGCAGAACAGTCCGCGACGGGATCACGAATCGGTTTGTTGACGGGTTATCAGTAAGGATACAACCTGAAATGTCCACGGTTTCAGGCCCGTGATTGTACAGCTCGACGTAGTCGAGGTCCGGCCACTCGGTGTGCGCCAAGAACTCATTGATGCAAACCGAACGCAACGGATCAGCAGTGTAAGAATCAATGCGCCCGGGCGACCCGCCCGCTGCGTCGCTGGCCGCCCATGCACGCGGATTATTTTCCCCGAGCGACGCACGTGCCAGCACCAATGAATGACCAGCCCCGTCGGCTGCGACCGGCCACGGAGGCCGGTCAGTATAATTCACTTCCAGAAAGGCTGCGCCCGACGGATGCCTCAGCCGCACTGTGCCGGCGTCGTTTGGCAAATTGTTTGTGAACGGCCCCAACACTCCGGCAAGATCGTAGGCACTTGCCAGCTCCGCAGGCGCGCGGGCCACCACAAGAAAACCACCGGCCGGCAGAACGGTTCCTTGCGGGAAAGTGTATGCGACGCTGCCGTCGAGTTGCCAGCCGCTCAGATCAGCCGGTTCACCGCGGCTGTTGAACAACTCGATGAACTCGAGCGCGGCGTTGGTGGGATGGTACATGATCTCGGAAATTACGAGGCTCGTAAGCCTGCTGCACTGGCCCAGCGGCTCGAAGGGCAACGCCCTGAGCACCTCTGCACCCGCCACATCGGCAAAATCCCGGAACGCGGCTGTGGTCAATTGGTTGGTGTTGTGACTGGCCACTGCAAGACCCAAATGAACGGTCGTAGGCAAACTCAGTGTTGCTGTACCCAGCGACATCCAATGCCGCCCATCCAGTCCTGCATAACCTGTAAGCGTGCTCCCGACGCGTTTCAGCCGCAGCCATGTTTGCGGGTAATTCACCGGGAAATAGCCTGTCATGCCGGTCGGTCCGTTGGCATTGGTGCGGACCTGGAAGTAGCAGCCGCTGATGCTCGGTGTGGCCATGACCGAAACTGCTCTGGCGCCGGTCGTGAGGTCTTCGCGGACCATCAGGCCCGCCTCAGACCATGCATCCGCCAATGTCAAGCCGGCCACGCGCACACGCACATCAAAATCGCCCGTGCGCTGGACCCAGAAAAACTCCCCTTGATCGGCTGTCCCTCCCAAATCTGATCCGCCCGCGGAAACGTCCAGTCCCTCCGGCAAAACAGTAAACTTGCCCGGTGGCTGCGGGTTGCCCAGTGCAACTGGCGTGTAGCTGGAAACGGTGAATTGTACCTGGCTGTCCGGTGCAATGCGGTTGGCAGCAGCGGCACGATCTGTCAGGTTAGACACGCTCAACGTGTAGGTTGTGCCACCGGTCAATGGCGCAACATGCAGAACCACATTGCTTTGGTCTGCCGCCATCTCGACCCCCGTGATTTGAACCAAGCCGCTTGTTGTCCCGGTTGTCAGGTCGATGCGTTCGACTCCTGCCAAAGCGTAACCGCTGTTGTTGAACCAGTCGGGTGCGTTGTATGCGGCGGTGAACGTGCTGCGGTCGCTGAAATGCAGAGTCAGGCTTGGCGTGCCGCCACCGCTCGCCGAGTTGGCGATGATCGCGATACGCTTGTATGTGGCCGGGGTCACGAGCACGAGGTCTCCCGCATCAATGCCCGTGCCACTGCTCAAAACGAGAGCATTCGGGCCGGTATAAGGCTGAAACTGAAAAACCGTGCCGTCCAGCACAGCACTGTTGAAACTTCCAGAGGCAGGGAGTCCATAAGATTTCCCCGGGAGCCCTGCCTGATAAAAAGCGAGGTTTTCCCCCGGGTTCAGTTCCTTTGCATAAGCGTGGTACGGTGGACCTGACGCCGTGTTTTCGATGACAACGTCCAGGTTGAAGCCGGTCACTGCCACGGGTGTCATGTTCGCTCCGCGCGCGAGCGACATACTTGTGCAGAGCACGACGAAAACCGTTGTCAGTGATGTTACTACCGTTTGAGAAAACCGCATGGCAGTTGCAAGCTGAAAAACCGTTGCATGAGCTTGCGAGTCTGTCCAGAAAAACAGATGCCACGATTAGAACCAGAAAAGGCGACAGATCGGGGCAGCCGAGGCAGCCGCGCGCCCGCTTGACAGCCCAATGATCTTGACAGCAAACGCGCTCGCACTGTTACCCGTGGCATCCACATCAGCCTATCCAAGATGCATCTCGTTTGCCGGGAAATCTCACCGGAATGAAGCTTTGGGTAACTTGGCCTGGTGAACTGGTGAGATGTCCGGGTTGGCCATCGCCGCAGATTTCGCGGTTGCATCCCTTGCCAGCCAAATAGATGATTGGCGCGGTTTCTGCTGAGAAACAATTATGCCATTATGCTGGTCCACGAATCACAACACCCGGAGGTCATCCATGAATGAACAACTGTCGCACCTGAATCGCCGTGGTTTTCTCGCCGCCAGTGCCGCGTCGGTCGCCGTTGCCGCCGCAGGGTCTGTACCCCTTGCCCGTGGCGCAGAAAGCGCTTCGGCGCCGACAGTCAGGCCGCCGCAAGGGAAACGCCTCCTTCTGGCGTGCAAGCTGGGCATGATTGCAGCAGAATCAGGAGGCAGAAAACTGTCGGTCGTCGAGCGCTTGCGGATGGCTGGAGAAGCAGGGTTTGACGGTGTTGATTTCGACGAGGCCGGCGATTACACACCCGAACAGGTACGCGACGCGGTCCGGCAGTCTGGCGTGTTTGTACACAACGCCATCAACCATGCCCACTGGGAAAAACGGTTAACCAGCCCCAATGCCGAAGACCGAGCACAAGGCCGCGCCAACATCGAACACTGTTTGCGCGTGGCACACGCCGCCGGCGGCAGCGGCGTTTTGATTGTCGTGGGCAAGGGCGAAGACGGTCCACCTGACGTCATCGAGGAACGATGTCGGCAGGAGATACGGAAGCTTCTGCCACTGGCGGCTTCTCTCGGCCAGCCTATTCTGGTGGAAAACGTGTGGAATCAGATGTTCTATGTCCACGACGGACCACCGGACCAAAGTCCGGACCAATTCATCAAATTCGTGGACAGCCTGAACAGCCCATGGGTTGGGATGTATTTTGACATCGGCAACCACTGGAAATACGCCCAGCCTGCAGAATGGATTCGCGCGTTTGGGCGCCGATGCGTGAAGCTCGACGTCAAAGGTTTCAGCCGGGCCAAAAACAAGTTCGTTGATATCGCCTCAGCCGACGATGATCTGCCGTGGGCTCAGGTCCGCAAGGCGCTTGACGACATCGGCTATTGCGGTTGGGCTACTGCGGAGGTCGGTGGAGGGGACGTCAAACGTCTGACCGAGGTTCGCGAGCAAATGCAACGGGCCTTCGGGCTGTAGCCGTCTCGATTCCCGGCACAGGCGGAGGCAATGCCCGCGTTCAGAGATTCACCCGCTGCGCAGTAGCGATTCAAGGCCACTGCAAACAAAACTCCATGAAAACAAAACTCGCAACCCTGATACTGGTTTCTGTGTTCGCCACCCAGTTTGCCACGTCCCAGATAAACGAACCGGTGGTCGAGGATTTCAAGCCCTCCTCGTTGAATCAGCCCGGCAAACAGTATCCTCAGGTCAATTCCGAGCGGCGTGTCCGCGCGCACGTCGTTGCACCCCAAGCCCAGAGCGTCACCCTCGACTTCCTCGGCGGAGCGAAGTACCCCATGACCAAGGGAGACGACGGTGCCTGGGTCGTCGTCACGCGACCGCAGGACGAAGGGTTCCACTATTATCAGCTCGTGATTGACGGCGCGGGAGTGCCGGACCCCGGCACTCTCTATTTTTACGGCGGGAACCGGTGGGGAAGCGGCCTCGAGGTACCCGCCAAGGACCAGGACTTCTATGCCCTAAAAAATGTGCCGCACGGTCAGTTGCGTCAGACGCTCTACTATTCGAAAAACGCCGATGCCGTCCTCCGCTGTTTTGTTTACACGCCGCCCGATTACGACAAGAACCTGACCATGCGCTATCCGGTGTTGTATCTGCAACACGGCGGCGGTGAGGATGAAACCGGCTGGGGCAGCCAGGGCAAAGCCGGCCTGATCATGGACAACCTTATCGCCCAAGGCAAAGCAAGGCCATTCCTCATTGTGATGGCCAACAGCTACGTACCAGGAAGTTCCTACGCGTTTGGCGGCAGACCTGCTTCGACCAACCAACCGACCGCAGGCGCCCCCGCCAGCGGAACGAACGCTGCGCCCTCTCGCGGCGCGATCGGTCCCGGTGGACGTCGGTTTGATTTCAGCGCATTCCAACGGGTCCTGATTGATGATCTGATTCCCTTCATTGACGCCAACTTCCGCACGCTCGCCGATCAGCCCAATCGGGCCATGGCCGGTCTCTCGATGGGTGGAATGCAGACCCGGACGATCACACTTGCCAACCTCGACAAGTTCTCCCACATCGGCATTTTCAGCGGCGGGAGCATTGCGCCGTCGGATGTCCCCGATATGGACGCTTTCAAGCAGAAAGTCAGGGTGGTCTTCGTCAGCTACGGCAGCCGTGAGCTGGGCGGGGATCGCGGCGGCGGACGCGGCGGATTCGGCGGGGACCCAAAGGCGAATACCGAGGCACTCAAAGCGGCCGGTGTAAACAGCTACTTCTATGTTTCTCCCGAGACGGGCCACGAGTGGCAATCGTGGCGACGGAGCCTCCACGCGTTCGCACAGCTCCTGTTCCAATAGCACCCTGTCGCCTTTTCATCATCCCACGAGATGGCCGGGGTCACTTTGGCAGCAAACGTGCCGCCCGCCACCCCCCCGCACCTCCAGTCGCCTCCGCGGCCGATGTAACCGGCACTTGGAAATCCGATTTTGAATCGCAGACCGGCCACCAGTACTACACCTTCACGTTTAAGCAGGACGGCGCGAAGTTGACGGGAAAAGCCCACTCGAAATTCGACGACCGCGAACGCGAAGCCGAGCTGAAGGAAAGCAAGATGGAAGGCGACACGATTTCATTCGTCGAGTTGTTCAGTTTCATGGGCAACGAAATTCGCATTTCCTACACGGGCAAGCTCTCAGCCGACGGTAAAGAAATCAAGTTCGCGCGTGAGGTCGGCGATTTTGCCCGCGAGGAAATCGTAGCCAAACGCGTCCAGAGCGCGCCGAGTGCAAGTTGATCTCAATGGTTGGCAGCGATCTGACCGACTCGAATTCAATCGAACAACCGGGGAAAATCGCTCCGCGCACGGCGAAAGTGGACGGCCTCGGCGCAGTTTTCACGCGCGAGTTTCCACCCCATTCCATCTCAGTTTTGAAACTGAGTTCAAGACCGTCCGGCACCTGAAGTTGCTTTGGCCCCGAAATCTCGCCGTTTCACTCGGGCATGACTTCTCCTTGACAGCTTGTTTGGTTGCGGGGGCAGGATTCGAACCTGCGACCTTCAGGTTATGAGCCTGACGAGCTACCCCTGCTCCACCCCGCGACTCAGGCCGGGCCAATGTACGCATGAAGCCAACACCGCGCAAGGACTTTTTGCCTGCAAAAGAGACGCGGGTCAATCCGGCCCGTGCCACCGCTGCAGTCGCTCGCGTAGTTGGTCCAGATGACTCGCACCACGGTCAAGGCCAACGGCGAAGTCGCGCTCGATTTGCGAGTACTGCGGGATTTCGCCCCACGCCGTGATCGTGAACACCTCGAAAGCGTGCGGAGAGTCAATCCCGAGTTCGCGGTTTTTGCGATCAAATCGGCGGCGCAGAGTTGCGCGCCAGTCGTCGATGTTGCGTGGCGTGTCCATCCGATGACGGCCCACCCATGGGAGCCATTCCATAATCTGCGTTTGGTGGCACCATGTCATCTGAGTGATTTTCTCGAATGCGGGTTCGACGTCGATTGCGATGTCGTGCGTGTTGCCGCCAAGCATATAACCGTCGTACACGGCGATTATAATCGGGACCTTGCAAGGCTTGGAAACGGTTTCGTCGGCCGGGTATTCCGGAGTAAACGCGTGCGGGACATTGATCATGTAAGCAACTTCGCGAACGGCCTGCGCGACGGCAACGTGGTCAACGTGAACTCCGGCCAATGGATCGGCGGGCAAAGGAGGACAAAACAGGTAGTCCGGCTCAAAATCTCGGATGGTCTTCCACAGAGCGGCAAGGAATTCGGGTGTTACCCGCAGGCATGCCTCACGCGGCACACGTCCGTCCGGTAGGCGCAGGAGTTCGAAACAATACCCGCCGATCTGAGCGCTCCTGCACTGTTCCTCGAACCGGATGCGGCCTGTTTCCTCTCGAGTTCGAAAATGATGCCCGGCTTGACCGTCGGTGCAGATGATTACTTTTGATTGGAACTGGTCGTTGAGCGACGACCGCAGCAGTTCAAAAGTGCCGGATGCGGTGAACTCATAGTCATCGTAGTGTGCATGAACAAACAGAGTCTTCATGGTTGGGAGCAGACATTGTATTACTACCACTTGAGAAATCTGCGCAGCCATCGCAAACAAGCTGATCGTTCGAGACTTTTGACATCAAACTGTTCAACCACTGTTTCCGACCTCGAATCCCGCGTGAGCGATGATGTCGGAGGCCGGCCCGATGAGCGCAGCGCCGCAGAGCGCCGAACTTGCAACGAACGCCTTTATCTGGCCGCGATCCTTCGGTTGCGGCTGTGTCGCGCTGCCCAAGAAGCACAACCGCGGTCCATGATATCCATGATCTCAATGGATGTCAGCAAAAGCTTTGGTCTCGCAGCTATTGAACCAACCTGAAGAACGCATGCGAATGACCGGCGGGCACCCGATACGGAGGCGCACTGTTCACAACTTCTTCCCATGATTCCGTCAATGCACGGCACATTTGAAGTCGCGCAACGCCGTTCCAGCGCAGTACAGGTCCGCCAGGCTCGAGTTCAATTCTGAGAGTCACCGGGCTTAAAAAAACGGGCTTGAGGCGCGCCAACCCATGGACAGGTCCGAATCCAATCCGCGTGAATCCGCCACCGATCAGCACTCCGCCGTCTTTTTGGACCAGCAGGGTGTTGACCACACCATCTGTGCCAGCCTTACTGCCGGAGGTCGCAGAAGGGTCTGGCAAATGTCCGTCAAGGCCTGTCTGAACAATGTTGCTGTGTGGCACGCTGTCGTAACTTGAAAACTCCCCTGCCAACAATAACAATTTCTCAGCATAAGGCTGGACCGAATACACGATTGGCAGGTCGCCACCGCCAACACCCAGCCCTGGCACAAACTGCGCATCCAGCGACCCGTCTGCTTCGAGTCTTGCGATGCCGCTGCGTGGTTGACCGTTTATGTTTTCAAAGGCGCCCGCTATCAGGATTCCACCGTCTTTTTGCGGCACAATTGCGAGGATTTGGACCGTCCTGCCGCCAATGTGCAAACCCCCACCAAAATCCGGGTCGAGGTCGCCGTTCGGCATGAGACGTGCAAGGCTGTCGCAAGGGCTTCCGTTGACGGAGTCAAAAAAACCGCCAATCACTATACGCCCGTCAGACTGAACAAGTATTGCATACACCTCGCCGGCCCCGCCCCGGTAGGTGATTACCGGATCAAAAAGAGGATCAATCGCACCTGACCAATCTACACGTGCAAGACCGAGTCTCACGTGTGAGCCGAACAACGTAAAAGCGCCACCGACCAATGCACTGCCCGCAGGTTGCAGGGCCAGCGCATAGACGGGGCCGTTTGGCCCCGAGCCCGCATCAAACTCAGCGTCGAGGGTGCCGTCAGCGTCCAACCGGGCAATATTGATTCGAGAAACGCCCGCAACAACCTCGAATTCGCCTCCGACCAGCAACTGTCCCTTGTCCAGACCCAGAATTGCATGAACAATGCTGTGTGGCGCAAAAGCTGCACTGAACTCCGGATCGAGTTTCCCGCTCGCTGTGAAACGTGCCAAGGCACGGCGTTCTGAGCCATCTACAAGTTCGAAACTGCCCCCGGCCACGAAACCGCCGTCTTGAGTCCGGGCGATTGAATTGACATACCCCACTTTCAAAAATTGCAGGCCTGCCGCACTGAACCTCGGGTCCGGCAACCCGTCCTGTGTGATCTCCATCACACAAAGGCAGCGCTCACCACGAAAACATGAAAACCCACCAACCACCACTAATGATCCGTCGTCCAAAAAAGCCAAATCATTGACGACCCCCGGCATTCCGGCATCATCTGTGAATCCAGCCCCGGGATCGAATTTCTCGTCAACCAGACCATCTTCATTGAGACGTGCGATGCTCGATCGCGCCACGTTGCCAATCGAGCTAAAACGCCCGCCTACAATGATCTGGCCGCTGGCTGTGACACGGAGAACCGTTGCGATCGGTTCCCCCGGGCCATCGACGCCTTCGGCAGTGTCGAAGGCCAAATCCAACTCTCCCCCAGGAAGCAGCCTGGCAAGGCCACGCCGAACCTGCCCATTCACAGTGTCAAACCTCCCGCTCATCAAAACGCGGCCATGGCCGTCAATCTCAAGAGCCCGCACATAAGCGAGTCCAGGGCTCCATTTGACTTCTGTCTGGAAAGCCTCATCGACCGTTCCATCTGAAAACAAGCGGACAACTCCCTCTCGGTTTTCCCCTGCAAACTTGGTGAATGCACCGGCGACCAAAATCCTGCCGTCGTCTTGAATTGCCAGATCATATACGACCGCGAAACTGTCTTCGGCGCCCTGGCCGGGGTCGAATGTTTCATCCAATTCTCCCTCGGGCGTCAGCCGGGCTATGCATGACCGTGGCACACCCGAAATCGACTTGAATCGTCCTCCGATCAGCAGACGTCCGTCCGCTTGCACTCGAATAACCCGCACCTCAGACTGATCCCCATCAATACTCGGACTAAATCCCGGATCCAAACTGCCGTCCGATTTCAATCGCACCAAGGAAGTTCTGGACTCACCGCTAAACTCGGCAAAACGTCCACCCAGCACAATTCTCCCGTCAGCCAACGAAGCCGCAGCGAGAACCGCGCCTCGAGTCCCTGGCCAGCACTTGAACGTGCCATCGATATTGCCATTCGAATTAATCCGCATGACACCGTTCGCCGGCACATTCGAAACCGAGTTGAATGAACCGCCAACGAGAATGCGACCGGAAGGTTGCGGCAAGACAATTTGAACCTGCACACCCTCGGAAGTGGCCATCACCGGGTGAAAATTCGCATCCGGCTCAAATGCGACCCGCTCTTCTGCAATTGCTTGCACCAAAACAGGCAGTGCAATCAGGAGGACGGTCAGGGCTCGTGACACTCCAAGACAAAACGTTGCTGGCGCGGCCAAAGCTTCATGCAAGGCCCGCCTCAAACGCGTGCGCTCGGAGTGGTTCTCGCTAAACATCCAGCAGCTTCCTGGGCTACTTGGCAGCATTCTGGATGCCGAGTTTGCGCCTTTTTCCCCAAAGTTCGCCCGGCTTGAATATGCCAAGTGGAGTAATTATGCCGGTCACCAACTCGGGAGGAGTCACATCAAACGCAGGATTGCGCGCCGAACTCCCCGGGTTGGCGGTGCGAACCCACAGACGCCTGCCGTTGTCGGCCGCTCCCCATGCACCCAACACTTCCTCCTCATCACGTTCTTCGATCGGGATTTGCCCGCCGTCCGGCAATCCCCAGTCAATCGTCGAAAGAGGAATAGCTACATAGAACGGAATTCTGTGTCGCCCCGCCAAAACAGCTTTTGTGTAGGTGCCGATCTTGTTGGCGACCTCTCCCGTCCGCGCCACCACGCGATCGCTCCCGACAATAACCAGATCGATTTCGCCTCGTTGCATGAGATGGCCGGCAGCGTTGTCGGCGATCACCTGATGCGAAATGCCCTGCTGATAAAGTTCCCATGCCGTCAATGCCGCTCCCTGTAATCGCGGCCGGGTTTCATCGCAAAACACGTGAAACTCGATGCCCCGCTCTTGTGCCACATAGAACGGCGCCGTGGCAGAACCCACATCAACAAAAGCCAACCACCCGGCATTGCAATGAGTGAGAATCCGCATCCCCGGCCGAATCAACCTTGCCCCATGTTCACCAATGGCTCTGCATTGCTTGACCTGTTCCTCTGCGAACGCGCGTGCAGCGGCCACTGCCAATGTCTTGCGCTCGACTACGGTTCGGCCCGTTTGCATCCGCGCCCTGACCTCATTCATCGCGTTGACCAAATCCACAGCGGTCGGGCGCGTCGATTTCAGCGTGTCATAAACGTGCTGGGTCCACTGATCGAATTCGAACGGGTCGTTACCATTGAACTGGCGGAGCCCTTGCGCCAAGCCATAGGCAGCAGTCGCCCCTATCGCACCCGCACCGCGTACGGTCATGTCGCGGATCGCTGCTGCTGTTTGTTCAAAACTCCGCAGCTCGACGATTTTGAACTGGTGCGGAAGCAGCCGTTGATCGATCAACCGCACAACATTGCCCCGCTCGCCGTAGTTAACGGTGCAATAATGCTTCGCACGCCCATTAACCATTACTTTCATGACAACAATTCGCTTCGAAAACCTGCGCCATTCTGGGTACGAAGCGGCCTGAATCTGCAAGGCTTAATTCCGTTCCTGGTTCGTAGTTCCGGATTTCGCCCACATATTTTCCAGCCCGGCGCAGCCGGAACCAAAGTTCCCTGACGCGCAAAGACGCGGTGCATTCGCCCGTTGATCAGAAATCTCTGCGCCGCCGGGCTGGAAAATATCTGCTTCGACTTCGTCCCCTGCCCCCGGCTCACGCCTCCTCAAAAAAATACAGGCACTGCAGATACCGACTCCACAGTACCGTCATGAAAAGCCCAGTGATACGTATCACCGTAACTCCGTGTCTGTCCCCATATCCCGCCCACCATGCGCCCTTTCGGTCACCTCGTTGAACGTTGAGAGTTGAGCGTTTCACGTTGAACGTTCCTAACCGGTATATCGGACATCGTGTCTGTCCCCATATCTGGGCGATGCAGCCGGCTTGGACCATCCGCCCGGCGCTTGGTTAGGTCCACCGTGCCAAAAGTCCGGTCGTCCAAATTCCGTGTCTGTCCCCATATCCTGGCCATAATTCGCCCTTTCGGTCACCCTGTTGAAACTTGAGAGTTGCACGTTGGACGTTGAACGTTCCTGATCGCTATACCGGACATCGTGTCTGTCCCCATATCTCAGCCCCCGCTCGCCCAAATTTCGCGTCTGTCTCCATATGCCGCCCACGATGCGCCCTTTCGGTCACCCCATTGAAAGTTGAGAGTTGAACGTTGGACGTTGAACGTTCCTGATCGTTATACCGGACATCGTGCCTGTCCCCATATCTGAACCCCAGGTCGCCCAAATTCTCGTGTCTGTCCCCATATTCCGCCACCATACGCCCTTTCGGTCACCCCATTGAACGTTGAGAGTTGAACGTTGGACGTTAAACGTTCCTGATCGGCATATCGGACATCGTGTCTGTCCCCATATCTCGGCGCCGCAGCCGGCTTGGACCGTGCGACCGGCGCTTGGGTAGGTCCGGCGGGTCAAAAGCCCGGTCGCCTCAACTCCGTGTCTGTCCCCATATTCCGCCCACCTTGCGCCCTTTCGGTCACCCCATTGAACGTTGAGAGTTGAACGTTTCACGTTCAGCGTTCCTGATCGTTATACCGGACATCGTGTCTGTCCCCATATCTGACCCCGGTCGCCCAAATTTTCGTGTCTGTCCCTATATCCCGCCCACCATGCGCCCTTTCGATCACCCCATTGAACGTTGAGAGTTGAACGTTTCAAGTTGAACGTTCCTGATCGCCATATCGGACATCGTGTCTGTCCCCATATCTGGGTGCCGCAGCCGGCTTGGACCTCCGACCGGCGCCTGGTCAGGTCCACCGGGGTAAAAGTCCGGTCGCCCAAATTTCGTGTCTGTCCCCATATCCCGTCCACCATGCGCCCTTTCGGTCACCCCATTGAACGTTGAGAGTTGAACGTTTCACGTTCAGCGTTCCTGATCGTTATACCGGACATTGTGTCTGTCCCCATATCTGGGCGCCCCGGTCGCCCAAATTTTCGTGTCTGTCCCTATATCCCGCCCACCATTCGCCCTTTCGGTCACCCCATTGAAAGTTGAGAGTTGAACGTTGGACGTTGAACGTTCCTGATCGTTATACCGGACATCGTGCCTGTCCCCATATCTCGGCGCCGCAGCCGGCTTGGACCTCCGACCGGCGCCTGGGTAGGTCCGGCGGGTCAAAAGCCCGGTCGCCTCAACTCCGTGTCTGTCCCCATATTCCGCCCACCTTGCGCCCTTTCGGTCATCCCGTTGAAAGTTGAGAGTTGAATGTTGGACCTTCGACGTTCCTGATCGGCATATCGGACATCGTGCCTGTCCCCACATTCGTCAAATCCGTGCCTGTCCCCATATCTGGGCGCCACAGCCGGCTTGGACCTCCGACCGGCGCTTGCTCAGGTTCGCCAGATCAAAGGCCCGGTCGCCTCAACTCCGTGTCTGTCCCCATATCCCGCCAACCATGCCCCCTTTCGGTCACCTCGTTGAACGTTGAGAGTTGAGCGTTTCACGTTGAACGTTCCTGATCGTTATACCGGACATCGTGTCTGTCCCCATATCTGACCCCCGGTCGCCCAAATTTTCGTGTCTGTCCCTATATCCCGCCCACCATGCGCCCTTTCGATCACCCCATTGAACGTTGAGAGTTGAACGTTTCAAGTTGAACGTTCCTGATCGCCATATCGGACATCGTGTCTGTCCCCATATCTGGGTGCCGCAGCCGGCTTGGACCTCCGACCGGCGCCTGGTCAGGTCCACCGGGGTAAAAGTCCGGTCGCCCAAATTTCGTGTCTGTCCCCATATCCCGTCCACCATGCGCCCTTTCGGTCATCCCGTTAAAAGTTGAGAGTTGAACGTTTCACGTTCAGCGCTCCTGATCGTTATACCGGACATCGTGTCTGTCCCCATATCTCGGCGCCGCAGCCGGCTTGGACCGTGCGACCGGCGCTTGGGTAGGTCCGGCGGGTCAAAAGCCCGGTCGTCCGAATTTCGTGCCTGTCCCCATATTCCGCCCACCTTGCGCCCTTTCGGTCACCCCGTTGAAAGTTGAGAGTTGAACGTTGGACGTTGTGCGTTCCCAGCTGGTTTACCGGTCGGGCAGTCTTGCTGATAACGGTCAACGTCCAACGTTCAACCGGGCACCTGTTGGTAGAATTGCGATTCAGGCATCGTGTCTGTCCCCATACCTGGTGCCGCGCAGATTGTCCTGTATGATACTCCGAAGGCCTCACCGTCTTCACGCAATGCCCACTGCCAGAGAAGGGGATACTGACAAAATGAGCAAACTCGCGGTCTGAAAATCTTCGCAAATATGATCGATTTGTCAGTATATGTATTCAGCGTGGCGCAGCCGCAACCAAACGATCACGGCGAGACAATGGTGATCTTGAAAGCCCGGTCGCCCAAACATCATGTCTGTCCACGTATTTGAGGGCCAGATGCCCCATCCTGGTTCCGCAGTAAAACGCGGCGACTTGCCAGGATACATTCGCAACTTCTATGTCCGGTCGGTCTGAAGCAAAGCCTCGCTAATGAGTGGAACGAACGCGCGAAGAAAGGAAATCGAGCCATTCGTTCATTCCCTGCCCAGTTTTGGCAGACAGTTCGAAAATAACGGCGTGGTGGCTGATTTTGCGGAGGTTTGCAATCGCACTTTCTCGATCCCAACCGGCTGCGTCTGCGAGGTCGGATTTTGTTATTAAAGCGACATTGGCGGAGTGAAAGAGCGGCGGGTACTTGAGCGGTTTGTCTTCGCCTTCGGTTACAGAGAGGAGGACCACGCGCAGGTTTTCGCCAAGGTCGTATGCAGCAGGGCAGACCAGATTGCCGACGTTTTCGATTATGAGGAGGTCTATCGAATCGAGGTCGAGCTTGGCACATGCCTGTTCGATCATGGCGGCGTCGAGGTGACATACTGTGCCGGTGTTAACCTGAACCGCGGGTATGTTTGCTGCGCGGAGCCGGGCGGCGTCGTTGTCCGTGGCAAGGTCACCCACTATCACGCCGGTCCTGAATCGTCCTGAACTCGCGAGGGCCGTTTGTTGGATAAGCGTCGTTTTGCCCGAGCCGGGAGAGGAGAGGACGTTGATAACGAACACTCCTTTTGCGCGGAAGAAACCTCGATTGCGTTCGGCAATCCTCTCGTTCTTGGTCAGGAGCGACCTGTTCAGCTCGACGACCTGCCGTTTGTTCTGGTCGGAGTCGTGGTGCGCTGAATCCGACTGATCGTGGTGATGCTCGTGTTGGTGCGGGTGCTCGTGTGGCTCATCGGCATGATGAGCTGTATCGGGCACAGCCGCTGCGCCCGCGGTCGCACCTGCGCCGGGTTTGTGATCGGCTTGTCCGCTTTGGCCTAATCCGCATCCACATTCTGTGCACATTTCAAGACACCTCCACACTTGCAAGGTCAAGCTCCGTACCACGCCGCAATTCGCTGCTGATTTCGTGGCATTTCGGGCATTCGTTGATGAAATCCTCGCACTCGAACTCCGATTGACATTTCGAGCACCAGCACACGGCAGGGACGTGATCGATTTCGAGCACAGCACCTTCTGCGGGCGTTCCGCGGCAAACGACATCGAATGCGAACCGCAGCGCATCGGGAACAACGCCGCTCATGGCACCGACGCGCAGCCGGAGCCTGTGAACGCGACTTGCGCCTGCCGACGCAGCGTAATCCAACGCCATCCGGACCGCTTCCTGCATCAAGCCCACCTCGTGCATTTGAAAACTCTCGTGGTTGTGCGCATGAATTCGTTATTCCGAAGCGTGGAGCACTCTTGCAAGCGCGGTTTGACTGCCCATGCGAATCAGTTCGTGGAATGAGTTCCCGTTTGCGTCCATGGTGACGACCGCCGGGAAGTCTGCCACTGCAAGTTTCCACATCGCTTCCGGCGCACCAAATTCATCGAGAAACCAGACGTCTTCCACGGCAGTCACGCATTCTGCCAGCACTTGCGCTGCACCACCCACGGCATGAAGATACACGCAACCATGCTGCCTCAAAGCCTCCAATGTTTTATGGCCCATGCCACCTTTTCCGATAACGGCCCTCACGCCGAATCTGCGAATGATCTCTGCCTGGTACGGTTCCTCCCGACAAGACGTTGTTGGACCGGCAGCAACAATTTGCCATCGACCGTCGTCGCCGCGAACCGCGACCGGGCCGCAATGGTAAATGACACCGTCGCGCAGGTCCGCTTCAGGTGGCAAATAACCACCGGCTGCGAGATGCTTGTGGACAGCGTCGCGCGCTGTGAAAATAACACCGGTAATTACAACCCTGTCGCCGACGTGCAATTCTCTGACGCGTTCCTCGTTCAACGGTGTTTGTAACGGTTTTGGATTGTTCAAAGCGACCTCCGGTTCAATAGAGCCAATGGGCGATATGGCCTGTTTGGTCGAGGACAATCCCTTGGCGCCTGAATGCCCAACACATGTAACTGACGGTGACGAAGTACGATGCCGGCAAACGGTTCAGGGCGCAGGCTTTGGCGGCCAGCAAGGTGGTCTTGCCGCCGAAACCCATCGGCCCAATTCCGAGCTCGTTCGCGGAGCGCAATATGTCTTCCTCGAAAGCACGCAGGGTCGGATCGGGGTTTGTGTCATCCAAACGGCGGAGGAATTGGGTTTTCGAGTGCTCGTAGCCGGTTGCGCGATCGCCTCCGATGCAAATGCCGATCACACCCGGGGAGCACCCTTTCCCCTGGGCCTGAAAGACAGCGTCGAGAACCGCTTTGCGGCAACCGTCAAGGTTTCTGTCCGCGCCCAACCTGGCATCTGGGAGTGAATACTGTGCCCCCACATTTTCGCAGCCGCCGCCCTTGAGCACGAGCTTTATTGTGACGACCGGCTCGGAGCCGTCTTCGAAATAAAACGTCGGGGTTCCGGGCCCGACATTTGTGCCGTCGTTACGCCCGGTGATCGGGTCAACGGAGTTTGGGCGCAACCAACCTTTTGCAGTGGCAGCCGTCACGCATTTGCCGGCAAGTCTTTTGAAGGCCGCTCGGTCAAATGACGCCGGTGCGGTGATGTAAAACAAGATACTGCCTGTATCCTGGCAAATCGGGCGTGTTTTCGACCAGGCCAAATCGACGTTGCGGTGAATGGTCTCGAATACCGATGCAGCGAGTGAATCGTTGGATTCGCAGCTCCTTGCCGAAAGAAGCGCGTTCCGCACATCTTGCGGGAGGTCGCAAGATGTACGGCGGATCAAGTCTATTAATGATTGTTCCAGTGCTTGCACGCCCGGAGGAACGTAGCCCCCGGTCTCCGGGCTGTCAACGAACCTTGCTGAAGGCGGGCCAGACGTTGATAGCGGCGTAAGCCCGGGCGTCATTACGCCGCAATTTCAGTCGGTCTGCAGCGCATCGCGTCAGAGTGCCAAACCTGCAACGAACACCGTTATCCGGCGGTGATCATTCGGTCGCGGCTGCGCCGCGCTCAGAGTGCAGTTTGTCTCGGGCCGGCGGGGAGAAAGCCATTCCGACTATGGCACGGCCGCCACTCGCAGGAACAACGTCGAAGGCGCAGCACTGATATCGAGTGTTCGGCTTGCCACGCCATCGCGGCCGGCGACGTCCTCAACAACCGTGCTCCAGGTTACGAGGTCGTCGCTGGCCTGGACACGGTAGTTGTGCTGCGGGGAACCTTCCCATGACAACTTGATTGCCTGTGCGCCCTGTGGGGTAACATCGAGAATCTTGAACGACTTGAAAGGTTGGAGTTCTTCGCCCATGGCCCACTTGGCAGCCCGGACAAACAACACGCGGCCAATTTCGGTAAGCGCGAGGAAAACGCGTCGTGGGCCGCCGGACCCTTGTTCGTTCACGAACATGTGGACCAACCGCACGGATGCGGGCTGTTCATTGGCCAGCACGCCGCCCACATCGACGACCGCGAAACATGATCTGGATTCGTCATTGTCGAGCACGCCAAGGACGGTTGTGCCGGGCGCGGCGTCTGCAACTGCCTGCGTGCACCAACGGTATTCGTAATTCTTCTTTCCTCCCGGTGGCACGTGAGCGTCTTCCTCCGGGTACGGGTCGCGGAAAATTTTGACGCGACCCTGTGCATCCGTTGGGATTCCTTTCATGATTGGGTGATCAGGGGCGACGACTTTCATGTACTTGGTAGCAGGGGGGTTGCTGGACTCATTGGGGTCGCTGCTGCTTGTGCCGTTGTACATGTAAAGGGACCCCATGCGGTTGGCGTTGTTCCCGAGGCAAACGTGTTCGCCCATCATGACCGGCACACCATCCGGCGGAGGGGGTGTGTCCGCAGACGCACCGCTGCCGGACATGATGGCAAGCATCGGGCGCAGGTCTGGATTTTGCGGTTGAAGGAATTCAGCCGGATCATGCCCGATATTTGCCGCGGCGGGCCCGAGCAACCGATCCAAAACAATCCGGATGCTGTACCCATGGTCGGCAAGCAACGATCCCATTGCAACGTCGCCCGGGGTTACCATCCCGGGCCCTTTTTCATCCGAGACGAACTCGGTTGCGAACTGGGTGTCTTGTTGGTAGCGCGTGCTGATCAAAATCACACCGCCGAAAGCCGAAGAACCTGTCGAGGTGATGACAGCAAACGCCAACAGTCCTGAGGGGATCACGCTGTTTTTCATGGGAACTACTCCTGTGGTTGCGGTGACCTGATCTGAATCCCCGACACGCGTGGAAGGGACGATGCCGGGCAATGATTGTACTGCATTCAAAAAGCCCTTGGCCGCGGAAAGGACGTCTTCCACAAACCAGCCCTGCCACGGTAAACGTTCCAAGGGCACCATCGTCCGTAAGCTGGTCCTGGAGTGAAACCATTGTCAAGCCCAAAAACTTGCAGCGGGGTGCGCCGCGCCGGTGCGCCACGCCGCGCGCAGCAGCAAAATCGCTGGATGCGCAGAACAACTGATTGCTGGCAGAGGCCGGAGTTCGGCGTTTTAGCGGAAGTTCAAAACACTCAAAAACAATCGAAAGCTGGACTTTGATCTGCGCGAAAATACTCTCGATTTCAAGATGACGAATCGAAAGCAACTGAACGTCGCCTTGACAATCGCCGGGTCGGACAGCGGCGGTGGCGCGGGAATTCAAGCGGACCTAAAAACGTTTTCGGCGCTCGGCGTGCACGGAACCTCGGCGATCACCTGCATCACAGCCCAGAACCCATCCGGCGTGCGCAGTATCCAACCGGTACGACCCGCGATTGTCACGGACCAGATCGATGCAGTTCTCGACGGATTCCCGGTGCGCGCGGCTAAAACGGGGATGCTGTACTCGGCGGCCATTATCAAAGCGGTTGCAAACTCTCTCCGAGCGCGTCAGGCATTGCCGGTGGTTGTTGATCCGGTGATGGTGGCAACGAGCGGTGCGCACCTGCTGCAACCAAACGCTGTTCGCGTGTTGCAAGACGAACTTCTTCCGGCGGCCGTGTTGGTCACGCCGAACGTGCCGGAAGCAGAGATTCTCGCCGAGGTTCGGATTAGCACGATAGAGGACCTGCGTGAGGCTGCACGGGTCATTCACAAGCGCTTTGGGTGTGCTGTTCTGGCGAAGGGCGGACATCTCACCGGCTTGCGCGAAGCAGTCGATTTGTTCACTGACGGCAAGACCGAATTGCTATTAAGCGCGCGATTTGTTCGCGGCGTTTCAACTCACGGGACCGGCTGCACGTATTCAGCGGCGATCACCGCGTGGCTGGCGCGCGGGCACGACCTGCCCCGGGCTGTGATTCGGGCCAAGGACTACATAACAGGTGCCATTGCCGGATCGCGCAAAGCGGGTGAGCACGGCGTGCTTTCGTGGGGTTCTTCTCAGATCCGATAAGGTCGGGCTCCTGATCAGGTGGAGGATGCGATTGGCGAGGCTGGCCGATCAACGAGCCGGTACCAGTTATCGCGTTGTCGGGGGTCATAACCAAGGTCGCAGATCAACCTGTGCATGTCGGCGACGCTCATTCGGTATTTGGCACCGGCCTTTGCAACGACGTTTTCTTCTATCATGATGCTGCCGAGATCGTTTGCGCCGAATTTCAGTGCGATCTGCCCGACCTCGGGCCCCTGCGTGACCCATGAACTTTGAACATTCTCGAAATTGTCGAGGTAAATCCGGCTGAGCGCCTGAGTACGCAGGTATTCGTGCGCACCGGCAGGCGGCAGTTGCAGGCGCGTGTTTGCGGGCTGGAAGGTCCAGCAGATGAAAGCTGTGAACCCTTTGGTCTTGTCCTGTTGTTGCCGGACCCGGTCCAGGTGCAGAAGACGGTCATCGATGGTTTCAATGTGACCGAACATCATGGTTGCTGACGTGTTTAATCCGAGTCTGTGTGCAATGTCCATGACCTCGAACCACTGATCTGCGGTGGCCTTGCCGGGGGAAAGTTGAGTTCGGATCCGATCAACAAGTATTTCGGCGCCGCCGCCGGGAATCGAGCCAAGGCCTGCGGACTTAAAAAGGCTGATCAAGTCTGCGATCGTGATTTTGTACAATCTGCTCAGATGGACGATTTCATTTGGGCTGAATCCGTGGATGTTAATCTCAGGAAACCGGCTCTTGATATGCGATAGCATGTCCAGATACCACTCGAGGCGCAGCTTGGGATGATGCCCGCCCTGTAGAAGAATCTGCGTTCCGCCGAGTGCGATTGTTTCCTCGATTTTCCGGTCCAGCTCATCAAAGCTGATGACATAGGCGTCCGGGTCTGTTTCACGTCTGTAGAACGCGCAGAATTTGCAGCCGATTGTGCAGATGTTCGTGTAGTTGATGTTTCGATCTACGATGTAGGTTACGATGCGGTTGCCCTGTCCGCCGTAAGCTGTTGCCTTGGCCAGACTGCGCCTTCGGTCGGCAAGGATGCCGAGCTCGGTTAATGAACACCCGTAAAGCAGTCGTGCTTCGGCCATGCTTATTCGATGGCCGTCCCACACTTTTTGAAACAAGTCGTCCAGCGCAGGCATTGCGGTTCTGTTGGTGCACGGCAGCATCGCAAAGGCGGGGCGGTCACTCAAGCCGATCCTTCACTAACACGGTTCAGCTTCGTTGGCGGCGGTATGTCAGAGCGAGAAGCCGCGTCATGTCCGCACTAACTTATCGGACCAGACCGGGGGCCGATCTTGGTCGCTCGGGAGCGGCGGTATTTCGGCCACACGTAAACGCCACGATATTGGGAATCAACATGGAATGGGGACAGACACGGAGTTCGCGGGCCGGGGACAGGCACGGAGTTTCTGTCCCCACGATCGCTCAACGTTCGGGCGCCGGACTTGCCAGGCCGGAACAGGTCGCTGGACCGGGGGGGGCTGACCGGTGAACGCGCAATGGGGACAGGCACGCAGTTCATGGAATGGGGACAGACATCGTGTCTGTCCCCATATCTGGGCGCCGCAGCCCGATTGGACCGGCCGACCCGCCGCTGGGTCAGGTCAAAGCGGCTCAAGAGTCCGGTCGTCCAAATTCCGTGTCTGTCCCCATATCTCGCCCACCATCCGCCCTTTCGGTCACCCCGTTGAACGTTGAGAGTTGAACGTTGGACGTTAAACGTTCCTGATCGGTATATCGGACATCGTGCCTGTCCCCATATCTGGGCGCCAAAGCCGGCCAAGACCGCCCGACCGGCGCTGGGTCAGGTCCGCTGGGTCAAAAGTCCGCTCGCCCAAACACCGTGTCTGTCCCCATATCGTTGAACGTTGAGAGTTGAACGTTTCACGTTGAACGTTCCTGACCGGTATATCGGACATTGTGTCTGTCCCCATATCTGGGCACCAAAGCCGGCCAAGACCGCCCGACCGGCGCTGGGTCTGGTCCGCCGGGCCAAAAGCCCGGTCGCCCAAATTCCGTGTCTGTCCCCATATCTCGCTCACCATCCGCCCTTTCGGTCACCCCTTTGAAAGTTGAGAGTTGAACGTTGGACGTTCGACGTTCCTGATCGGTATACCGGACATCGTGTCTGTCCCCATATCTGGGCGCCGCAGCCCGATTGGACCGGCCGACCCGCCGCTGGGTCAGTTCCGATGTGTCAAAAATCCGGCCGCCCGGGCCAAATATCGTGCCTGTCCCTCTATTTGCTCTGCAGGCGGCCCAAACACCGTGCCTGTCCCCATATCCCACCCGCCCTGCCCCCTTTCTGTCACCCCATTGAACGTTGAGAGTTGAGCGTTGGACGTTAAACGTTCTTGATCGGTATATCGGGCATAGTGTCTGTCCCCATATCTCGCCCACCATCCGCCCTTTCGGTCACCCCGTTGAAAGTTGAGAGTTGAACGTTGGACGTTCGACGTTCCTGATCGGTATACCGGACATTGTGTCTGTCCCCATATCCGGGTGCCGCAGCCGGCCTCGACCGCCCGACCGGCGCTGGGTCAGGTCAAAGCGGCTCAAGAGTCCGGTCGTCCAAATTCCGTGTCTGTCCCCATATCTCGCCCACCATCCGCCCTTTCGGTCACCCCTTTGAAAGTTGAGAGTTGAACGTTGGACGTTCGACGTTCCTGATCGGTATACCGGACATCGTGTCTGTCCCCATATCTGGGCGCCGCAGCCCGATTGGACCGGCCGACCCGCCGCTGGGTCAGTTCCGATGTGTCAAAAATCCGGCCGCCCGGGCCAAATATCGTGCCTGTCCCTCTATTTGCTCTGCAGGCGGCCCAACCACCGTGCCTGTCCCCATATCCCACCCGCCCTGCCCCCTTTCTGCCACCCGATTGAACGTTGGGAGTTGAGCGTTGGACGTTAAACGTTCTTGATCGGTATATCGGGCATAGTGTCTGTCCCCATATCTCGCCCACCATCCGCCCTTTCGGTCACCCCGTTGAGAGTTGAGAGTTGAACGTTGGACGTTCAACGTTCCTGATGGGTATACCGAACATCGTGTCTGTCCCCATATCTGGGCACCCCGCCGGCTGGGACCGCCCGACCGGCGCT